>RCND010001826.1_pt1 | contig 11973 bp, 13 predicted proteins | sample 2041351 | NCBI WGS metagenome assembly RCND01 (sample SAMN09708230, study PRJNA481090) | Marine sediment metagenome, whole genome shotgun sequencing project. | biome: marine sediment; feature: ocean; material: sediment; isolation source: Sewage treatment plant 12B marine sediment (STP12B) ...
GTGATGCATTGCGGGAAAAATACGACTGCCCATCTCAAGGATGAACACTGGCAGGGTAAGTGCTGTCGCGAGCAACGTCGCACGGCGCAGAGATACTACATCGTTTTCTTTTTCTTCACGGCGTGCCGCTGCGTCTTCGTCCTCTTTCAGCCCACCAGGATATCCTGCCTTCTCAAGCGCGACAAAGGCATCTTTGAGCGCTTTGGCAGACCCAACAGTAAACCGTGCAGACCCATCAGCAAAGCTAACGACAGCTCCCTCAATCCCATCAACACCCTCAAGCGCCTTTTGTGCGCGCGCGGCACAAGCGTCGCACGACATATTTTCCACGCGAATTACAAAAGTATCAGACATATCGCGCCCCTATGCAGGACCGCATAACCAGCAAGAACTGATTACTTTGCGTCCTTCTCATTCTTTGCGTCGGGTGTGACCTCAGCCTCGAGAATTTCAGCGTCTTCGATCGTATTGTTCTCATTAACTGGAGGCACATCATCAGCAGCCGAGTTATCCTCAAGTGCACCGACGATCAACGGGAGCATCTGTATACCTGTTGGTGAGGCAACTTCAGAAAGTGGCGGGCGCTTCCATTCAAGCGTGTCGAAGCTGGAGCAATTCTCACAGATCGGCTTCCACTCATTGTGAATATGCTGGCAATTTTCGCAAATCCACTGCGGGCCACGTGGCACGGATATTGCACGGGCGAGCCACCCTTTAACCACCGTATCTGTCGCACCTTCGCCGCGCTCAATCACCGCCATCAGCGTGACGGAACGTGCATCGGGATCAGTTTCGACCAGAGTGCCGAGCGCACGACGTGCTTCGGGGAAATCCTCGTTCGCAATATGCAATTCAGAGAGCAGCATCTTGGCCTCGGGATGATCTGGATTAACCTTCGTCAGCGTGGCAAAACGTTTGATCCGGGCCGTTGGTGTTTCATCCGGCGCAATCGCGGCAAAAGTCGCGGCGAGGTCGGGATGCGGACGAGCCTCCCAAGCTTTCTTCAAAACGCGAGTGGCATAGCGTGGTTTGCCTTGCTCGATGTACCCATTTGCCGCCATGACCGCTGCGGGAATCAGATCAGGTGACAAACGGTTTGCCTCAATCGCGGCTTCACGTGCCTCGATCGTTTTATCTTCATCCAGTATGTCTTTTGCTTCGGACAAGGCCAGTACCGCATCACGGCGCTTGTGGACATCACGCGGCAGTTGCCCGTTGCGCAGCTTGGTGCTGAGCGTTTTGCGTGCACCCGTCCAATCCTCTTTCTCTGCTTGCAAGCGGAGCAAGACGTCACCAGTATCTTCATGCTTTGGCTTGAGGGCGAATGCCTTCTCCGCCAGTTGCAGCGCAGTTTCTTTGTCACCTGCCGCTAACTTTTGCTTCATAATACCGCGCACACCAACGAAGCGGGTCTTCTCGTTCTCGACCAGCTTGCGATATGTTTCTTCTGCCTTACGCGTGTCGCCTGCCATTTCGGCGGCCTGTGCAGTCAGTAAGTTTGTGAGGGCTGGCTTTTTGAGATATTTCTCGGCCTTGGCTGCCTTGGCCATTGCCACGTTACCTTCGCCACTGGCCAAGGCCATGAGGCCCTCGGACAAGGCGTCAAAACCTTTGCGCTCACGATTGCGGTCAAAGTAACGCGACAGAGCCGTTTCATCCCCGTTGAGGAACTTCACAAAAGCCAACAGTAGCGCCAATACCTTTAGGATCAGCCAAACCGCAAATACCATAGCCATCAACAGTAGAACTGACTCGAGTGGACCCGGGCTCAGTTCCATACCCAAAGCGCGAATTTGGAGACCGCCGTCCGCCTGAAGCAGGAAACCAGCTCCCCACGCAAGCGCGCCGACAACACAGAAGAAGATGATGATTTTAATCAGGGACCAGAGCATATCGTTTTCCTTAGTCTGCCGTCAGGCGTTGTGCCAAAGCATCGGCTGCGCTGCGTGCTGCGAGGCGGGCATCAGCCGCCGCGCGCCAGTCTGCAATCGCGGCCTGCGCTTCTTCGGGCAGGGTATCTAGTTCATTCAGTGCCGCCGCCAGATCACCGGTTCTGATTTCCGCTTCAGCGCGGGACAAAACGGCATCTGGATCGCTGCCTTCACGTGGGGCAACCGACCGCGCACCGAGGGAGCGTTTGAGGAAACCGCCCAGCCCTTGCTGGCCGTCCTCGATACTATTCGCACGCGCTGTAGCAAGTGCTGTGCGTGCCTGATCAGGGAATTCAGTTTGCAGGGTGCTCAGCGTGGCAACGCCTTTGTCCGCAGAAGCGGCCAGAGCCGGATCAATCTCACCGAGATCAAGCGCGTTGAGCGTGGCCATAGCATCGGGGTATGGCTGACCCGCATCAATGGCGGACACGATTTTGGCAATCGCAGTTTGTGCACTCGCTGCCCTTGCTGCATCTGCGGTCGCTTGTTCAACGCTCTTTGCATTGTTCAAAAGCGCTGCGATTTCACTGCGCTGAGTTTCAGCTGACGCTTTGAGCGCTTCAAGCTCGGCGGTGTACGCAGCAACTGCATCCGAGTCCCCGCCCTCCGGAACAGCTACAACAGGGCGCTCTTCCAGTGCGACAAGGCGCTCTTGAAGCTCTGCAAGCTGGCCCTCGAACGGGGACAGGTCGACTGTTGGAATTTCGACGGCTGGTGCTTCCGCAGTCTCAAGCGCTGCGATGCGCTCTTGTTGCGCACTCAAATCACCACGCAGCTTTGTCGTGATGTCTGCATCCGCATTGCCAAACACCTCAAACTCGGACGCCATGAAGCCCAATGCACCAGCAACTATACCGCCAAGAACGAGCGGTAGGAAAATACTCTTGTTCTCTGGAGCGGGCGCTGGAACAGCCTGCACAACTTCGTGTCCCGGTGTGCTTTCCTGAGTGGGTCGCTCTTCTTCAGGCTTCTCCTTCACAGGCGAATCAGAAGTTTTATCATCTTGCGTCGACGTCTCTTCTATTGATGTATCTGCGGTCTCTGGAGCGTCTGTCTTTTCAGTAGTCGCTCCCTCATCACTCACCACATCGGGCGTCGTTTCAGCCGAGGTTTCGCCTTCGACAATCACGGCATCTTCGATCTTGGTTTCTACGGCCTTGCTCTTCGCGGATTTGCTACCGGAGGAGTTGGTTTTCTTTGATGACACCACAACACACACCTTTTCGATTCATGTCCTCGGAACTCCGACAACGATACAAGCCTACCGCGCATCCTCGACCCCCTCAAGGCAAGCTGAGGTTTAAGCACAATTTTTCAACCGCTTTGCGCATATATATGGCCTGCGGGGACGGTAATATTAAACATTGCGACAGTTTTTCTCCGGTAAACCGCTCCGCTACAGAATCGCTCAACGCAATAATATGCGCAGACTCGAGGTTTCCACCGGCCTCCGTCACCAACTGATCTGCCGTGCGCGGCGAAAAGATAGGGAAAATAGTGGGGCCGTGCAGCGCCTCTTTCGCCTTAGTGCTAAGCGGCAAAAGCCGCTGGCGATAAAGGGTGAGGTGTTCAGTTTTTATGCCGTCAGCAGTGAGGGTTTGGGCAATATCTCCAACAGTATGCTCGCCCCCAAGGTGGATCAGCGGCGCAGCGGGACGGGCTTTGCGCAACGTGGCGATCAGCTCTTGTGCGCAAGTGCCAGACATTTGCGCAGCCCACCCGTGCTCAATGGCGCGACGGGTCGTTTGCGCACCCACACAAAATGCCAGTCGCCCCTTACCCGCCGGTGCATGGCTCACACCATTGGCTGAGGTAAAGATAACGCCACGCACATTTTCAAGATCGGGCGCCGCTCCTGTGCCAACAATTCTCATCAATGGGGCGATTAGGAGCCGAACAGACATGAGCGCAGCCGGATCAAGCGTTGCTGCAAATGCCTGTGCGCTGGCCTGGGGTCTGGTCAAGAGAAGTGTGGGCAGGGCCATGGGTCGCGTGATGCTCTCAGGATTGTTTGCCGGACATCTAAGTGTTACCTGCGCAGGACCCCCTTCGCAACGGAAACCACCTACATATGACCTCGCTCACGATCCTCGGAATAGAAAGCAGTTGTGATGATACCGCCGCGGCCGTGTTGCGCGGGAAGGCTGGTGCCGCCGAAGTAATGTCCTCTATTGTGATGGGCCAGACCGAATTACACGCGCGTTTTGGCGGCGTTGTGCCAGAGATTGCAGCCCGTGCGCACGCGGAAAAGCTCGACATCTGCGTGGCTCAAGCGCTTGAAAAAGCTCAGATGAGCTTGGATGATATCGATGCAGTCGCGGTCACCGCAGGGCCGGGATTGATTGGCGGTGTTGTGTCAGGTGTGATGTGCGCCAAAGGGATCGCCCTCGCGCGAGACTTGCCGCTGTACGGCATCAACCATCTTGCAGGTCATGCGCTTACTCCGCGTCTTACGGATGGCGTTCCGTTTCCCTACTTAATGCTGCTTGTGTCTGGCGGGCATTGCCAGTTCCTGATCGTATCCGGTCCCGACGACTTCAAACGCCTTGGCGGCACCATAGACGATGCCCCGGGTGAAGCGTTCGACAAAGTGGCCCGCCTCATCGCCCTGCCCCAACCGGGTGGTCCCGCGATAGAAGCCCGCGCAAAAGCGGGTGATCCAAAACGGTTCAAACTTCCCCGTCCTCTGCTGGGCCGTGCGGGGTGCGATATGTCATTTTCCGGCCTCAAGACCGCTGTGCTGCGGCAACGCGACAGCCTGCTGGTGGATGGTACTTTGGCCGCACAAGATCAGGCTGATCTGGCCGCTGGGTTCCAAGCTGCCGTTGTGGATGTGTTGTCCGAGAAGACGCGGCGCGCCCTCGCCCTTTACGCGCCGATGGCCGATGCCCCGAGTATTTGTGTCGCGGGTGGCGTTGCGGCGAATATGGCTATTCGTGGCGCATTAGAGACTCTGGCGTCTGATTTTGGCGCTGCTTTTATCGCACCTCCACTGGCGCTTTGTACTGACAACGCAGCGATGATCGCCTATGCCGCGATGGAGCAGATGGGGACACGCGCGCCGGACGGTATGGAACTGTCTGCACGTCCACGCTGGCCACTGGACCAATCCGCTCCTGCGATGTTGGGTAGCGGGAAAAAGGGAGCGAAGGCATGAGCATTTGCGTACTTGGCGGCGGTGCTTTCGGGACCTCGCTTGCCATCACCTTGGCGACCCAAGACCCTATCGTCCTGTGGGCGCGCGACCCTGCCGACATGCAAACGGCACGTGAGAACAAAGCACGGCTGCCTGACTGCCCTTTCCCTGATGACCTTACTGTGACGGGCGACCTTATGATTGCTCTACGCGCAGATACAGTTCTGCTTGCACTCCCCATGCAAAAACTGCGGGAGTTCCTGCGACAACATGCGGACGCCCTCGCCCACAAATCGCTAGTTGCCTGCTGCAAAGGGATCGAGCTGAGCACGGGCAAGGGGCCTGTACAGATCATCACCGAGGAAGTGCCCAGCGCGCAGGCCGCCATCCTCACGGGTCCCAGCTTTGCTGCCGATATTGCACGCGGACTGCCCACAGCATTGACGCTTGCAGTGGCTGACGATGCCGTGGCGCAGAATTTGCAAAAAAAACTGACGACACCGACGCTGAGGGTCTACCGAACAACCGATACAACCGGAGCCGAATTGGGTGGGGCCTTAAAGAATGTGATCGCCATCGCATGTGGCACGGCGATGGGTGCGGGAATGGGCGAGAGCGCGCGCGCCGCTCTTATGACCCGCGGCTACGCAGAGATGCAGCGCATGGCAAAATATCGCGGCGCTGATCCCGATACACTTGCGGGGCTGTCAGGTTTTGGTGATCTAACTTTGACCTGCACATCGGAGGGGTCGCGGAATTATCGCCTCGGGCTTAGCCTTGGCCGGGGCGAAGCATTTGACACTGGCACCACTGTTGAGGGTGCGGCTACGGCCCGCGCTGTGGCACAGGTCGCAAAAGATGCCGGACTGGACATGCCGATCACGATGGCCGTTGCCGGCCTGCTGGATAAAACGTTAGATGTGAAAGCGGCTGTGCACAGCCTTCTCAACCGACCTTTAAAGGAAGAATAACATGCTTGTATGCTTGATGGCCCATGACAAAACCGGCGCGCTGGACGTACGAATGGAAAACCGCTCCGCGCATGTGGACTACCTAAAAAGCACGGACCATGTGCATCTGGCAGGTCCGCTCATTGATGCCGGGGGCGGCATGTGTGGCTCTATGATCGTGCTGGATGTGCCTGATATGGCAGCTGCCGAGGCTTGGGCAGAAAATGATCCATACGCGAAAGCAGGATTGTTCCAGAGCGTCACATTGACCGAGTGGAAAAAGGTGATCGGCTAATGGCCTACTGGCTGTTCAAATCCGAACCCTCTGTCTGGGGCTGGGACGATCAGGTTACTAAGGGCGACGCGGGCGAGGAATGGGACGGCGTGCGCAACTATCAGGCGCGCAATTTCATGCGTGAGATGGCCGTCGGCGATCTGGGCTTTTTCTATCACTCCCAAAAGGAGAAAGCGGTCGTGGGTATCGTGAGCGTTTGCGCTGAAGCGCATCCCGACAGCACAACCGATGACCCGCGATGGGAGTGCGTCGATATTCGCGCAGTGCGTCCGTTCATCCAGCCTGTTACATTGGAAATGGTGAAAGCAGAGGAGCGTTTGACAGACATGGCCCTTGTGCGCAGTTCACGCCTGTCGGTGCAGCCGGTCACAGAGGCCGAATGGCAAATCGTCTGCGCCTTGGGAAGAACAGACCCTTAGCAAGTTCAAAGCTGAAACGAAAAAGGGTTCCGGCACCCCGCCAGAACCCTTCTCACCCCGTGCGCTCCCATAACCCCGGCACACGTATTCGAAATATGTTCTGGCCATACTGGCCGATGACTTACGACTAAAGCGTGGCCTCAAAAAACACAAGAAATCAATGATTTGCATTGTGCTCAAAAAAGAAACGCCCGCTTAACCAAGCAGGCGTTTCCTCTCATTTGTCTTAGTTATAGACAGCTTCTTTGCCGAAGTGTTTTGTCAGCATATAGTAGACCACAGCGCGATATTTGTTGCGCTCGGATTTGCCATAGGTTTCGATCACTGAATTGATCGCTTCCATCAGGTTGGGGCCGTCGGGCAGGCCCAGCTTTTTGATGAGAAAGTTATTCTTGACTGTTTCAAGCTCTGCAGGCTGGCTGCCTGCGACGGTGGAGGCGTCAGCATTGTAGATCGACGGGCCGCAACCAATTGTGACTTTTGTCAGCAGAGCCATGTCAGGCTCCATGCCGCATTTGCCTTTCAGATCTTCCGCGTATTTCGCGATCCATTCATCCCGTTTGCCCATAAAAATACTCCCTTGTTGGACGATGTCAGCTTTCCTGCCGACCTTCCAATTGAGCGTAGACCAAATTGTCTGGTGGACAAAAGGAAATTCTGGGCCGTGATTTCCCCATTACTACCTGCACAAACCAAAGCCCGTATGTTGGAGATGGAAATGATCCGCATGCAGCCTGTTATATTTTGGGCCGAGAGTTACACGAAACCACTGACATGCTGTTGCATTCGCCCGCCTCAGGAACTTAGCCTTGTTAACCTCACCATCCCAATCACGTAGCAGACTTACCGCTGATCCATCCATCAGCACAAAGCCGCTGATGTCGATTGCATCTGCTGTTGAATGCGTACTCATCCGGCCCGTACTGCCAGAGGCGGTTCGCATAGCACGGCAAGAATAACTTGAGAAATGCTCAATCCGCGCGAGGCCCTGACCGAATATCTCTTGCGCTGCGGGTTGCAGGCTGTGTTGCGTCCACATAGCCAAACGCAACGCGGTTTGACATCGGGTGTTCACAGGTTTGAGATCAGCGCCCGCTACACCACTCACGGAAACTTGCGGCGAGATACTGCATTGCGGGCTATCCACAAAATCCGACTTGCTTTGAGCGCGCGCACCAGTCGCCAATGCAGCAAGGCATGACTGATCATCGCCAAGCGCGCGCCTCAATTTCCATTGCGTTAAACGTGTGACTGGATCGGTCACAGTCAATGGCTGCGTCGGGTTCCATTCTGGCGGCAGTGGTGTTTCAGGGTGCGTCATCACCTGCCAACCACCGAGGCCAGCCCCACCGGCGATAAAAAGCAAAAGCACCGCCCAGTGTAATACGGGGCGGTGCTTATATGTAGTCTTATCTTCCATGCACAGTTAGTAGCGGTAGTGTTCCGGCTTGAACGGACCATCTGGTGACACACCGATGTAAGCAGCCTGCTCTGGGTCCAGTTTGGACAGTTTCACACCGATCCGGTCAAGGTGCAGGCGCGCTACCTTCTCGTCCAAATGCTTGGGCAGGATGTACACTTCGTTTTTGTATTCATCGCCACGCATCCAAAGTTCCATCTGCGCCAACACTTGGTTGGTGAAGGAGGCAGACATCACAAAGGACGGGTGACCCGTTGCGTTACCAAGGTTCAGCAGACGACCCTCGGAGAGTAGGATCAGACGACTGCCAGACGGCATCTCGATCATGTCGACCTGCTCTTTGATGTTGGTCCATTTGTGGTTCTTGAGGGATGCGACCTGAATTTCGTTGTCAAAGTGGCCGATGTTGCCAACGATCGCCATGTCTTTCATCTCGCGCATGTGCTCGATGCGGATCACATCTTTGTTGCCTGTTGTGGTGATGAAGATATCAGCAGTCGCCACAACATCTTCGAGCAACACAACTTCGAAACCGTCCATCGCTGCCTGTAGGGCACAGATTGGATCAACTTCGGTGACTTTCACACGTGCACCAGCACCAGCCAAAGATGCAGCAGACCCTTTGCCCACATCGCCATACCCCATGACAACGGCCACTTTGCCCGCCATCATTGTGTCTGTCGCGCGGCGGATGCCGTCTACGAGCGATTCTTTACAACCGTATTTATTGTCGAACTTCGACTTGGTCACAGAGTCGTTTACGTTGATCGCAGGGAACGGAAGCTGGTCGTTCTTGAACAGTTCATAGAGGCGGTGGACACCCGTGGTCGTTTCCTCAGAGACGCCAACGATCTGGTCGCGCATTTTTGTGAACCAACCAGGAGAAGCTGCCATACGTTTTTTAATCTGCGCAAACACAGCGACCTCTTCCTCGGAAGTAGGTACGTCGAGCAATTCAGTCTCACCGTTCTCAACACGCGCACCCACTAGGATGTACATCGTGGCATCACCGCCATCGTCGAGGATCAAGTTAGGGCCCTCAGGGAACATGAAGGATTTATCGAGGTAATCCCAATGCTCTTCCAAGGACTGACCCTTGATCGCAAATACGGGCGTGCCACCAGCAGCAATAGCAGCCGCAGCGTGGTCTTGGGTCGAGAAGATATTACATGATGCCCAGCGCACATCGGCACCAAGGTCGACAAGCGTTTCAATCAGCACAGCCGTTTGAATTGTCATGTGCAGCGAGCCAACAATACGCGCACCTTTAAGAGGCTGCGCCTCGCCATATTCGGCACGCAGCGCCATCAGGCCTGGCATTTCTGTCTCTGCAATATCCAATTCCTTGCGTCCAAATTCTGCAAGGTTGATGTCTTTTACGATATAGTCATTGGCCATCGTGGCGCTCCTTCATATCTGTTGGAGCGCGCATACCATCGCCTGCGCATCTTCGCAATCAGAGTGACCCGGTGAAGACGCGAAATTGATCAACCTTCCGTGCCCGCCTGAATGGTGGCTTAAGTTGTCATCACTACAGCGGCAGCGATTGCAGTTAATGCGGTTTTCATCTCGATCTCCTTGTTGCACAGTCACCCTAATAACAGCAAAGTGTTCCCAAATTTTTTACTGGAGCAAAATGCGAAGTCGCAAAACAGGGAGGCAGATATGGCACCACAACCGCGCGCATGGCAGCGGATGCTATCGGGGCGCAGGCTTGACCTGCTGGACCCGACGCCTGTGGATATCGAGATTGAGGACATCGCGCACGGCCTTGCTTTTGTGGCGCGCTGGAACGGACAAACCTTTGGTGATTTTGCCTATTCCGTCGCCGAGCATTCATTATTGGTAGAAACTATTTTTGGCCGTATTGCGCCCAATGCACCTGCGAAATGGCGCCTTGCCGCGTTGCTTCATGATGCCCCTGAATATGTGATTGGCGACATGATCTCCCCTGTGAAGGCCGCTGTTGGCCCTGGCTATGGTGCATTGGATGAACGGCTGGAGGCAGCGGTGCACATCAGGTTTGGCTTGCCCGCCAAAGTGCCTGCCGCAGTTAAGAAACAGATCAAAAAAGCGGACCGCGTGAGTGCGTGGATGGAGGCTGTGCAGATTGCAGGCTTTGAAAGTAAAGAAGCGGATAAATTCTTTGGAAAGCCTGATCCCGTGCTGAAAGAAGGGCTTGAAATCACGCTGCGCCCCCCCGTCGAAGTCCGAGCAGATTTTACCGCGCGGCATGAACAGCTTTTGGAGCAGATGCCATGATCAATGTACGTCCCGCGATGCCGCTTGATGCCGGATCTATGGCGCGGCTGCTGAACGAGATTATCAAGATTGGCGGGACGACTGCTTTGGTGCGCCCTGTGACGGGAGATGACATTGCCGATTGGATGGAATCGGCTCCTGATCGCGCGGCTTGGCATGTGGCGCTCGACGGCTCAGAGCAGGTCGTTGGCTTTCAATGGATAGATGCAAGTGACCAATTGCCGACAGAGGCCGCTGAGATTGCAACCTTTGTTCAGGTCGGGCAAACGGGCCTCGGCATCGGGTCGGCACTATTTAGTGCAACCACAAAGGCAGCCAAATCACTAGGCTATATCTGGATACGCGCAAATATCCGCGCCGATAATGAAGGCGGCCTGACGTACTACCAAAGCCGCGGGTTTCGCGACTATGGCGTAATTGAAGGCTACGAACTTGCCGATGGTACATGTGTGGACAAGCGCCTGAAACGCTACGATATTTGACGTGCCCCTGAACGGCCCTTAGCGCGGACTCCGCTTTGCCAATATACGCTGAAGAGTACGGCGGTGCATGTTCAGTCGGCGCGCTGTCTCGGAGACATTGCGATCACACAACTCATACACGCGTTGGATATGCTCCCAACGCACACGGTCCGCACTCATCGGATTTTCCGGTGGTGGGGGCAGGTTATCACCGGTCGCCAACAACGCGTTGGTAATATCCGTCGCATCAGCAGGTTTTGACAAATAATCTGTCGCACCGATTTTCACAGCAGCGACAGCGGTTGCAATCGCGCCATATCCCGTGAGTACGACAATCCGTGCATCGGGGCGCTTTTCGCGCAAGATTTCTACGACATCGAGGCCGTTGCCATCTTCCAGCCGCAGATCACAGACCGCATACGCAGGCGGCCGCGCAGTGGCGATTGCAGATCCAGCAGCAACAGAGCCCGCCATTTCAACCTCAAACCCACGTTTTTCCATCGCTTTTGCGAGACGCCGCAAAAACGGTTCGTCATCATCTAACAGCAATAGCGTCTTGTCAGGTCCAATATCGGGAAGGGTTCGTTCTTGCATCGTGCGGCGCCTCATCAGAAACGTGTGAATTCAACTTACCCTGAATATGGTGCGCTGGTGCGCGCCGTCAAATCTGATCAACAAAACAGCCAATCTTATCGGCCATCTGCTCTGGCGTAAGCTCGCGGCGGAAGAATTCCAGAAACCCGTTCTCAGGGGTAACGAGGTAGCTGAACGTGGAGTGATCCACGAGGTATTCATCGTCTACGGGCGGGTGCGCTTTATAATAAGTGCGGTATGCTTTGCTCGCCACTGCGACCTGTTCTTCACTGCCCGTCAGGCCAATCATGCGCGGGTGCATCGCATCGGCAAAGTCACGCACCACTTCGGGTGTGTCGCGTGTGGGATCAACCGAAATGAACACAGGTGTCACGATCTGGCCACGCTCCTCAAGAATCTCAATAGCGGCGGCATTCCGGTCCACATCCAGCGGACACACATCGGGGCAGTACGTATAGCCGAAATAAATCAACGTCGGCTCGGTGATCAGCTCGGCACTGGTCAT
>RCND010001828.1_pt1 | contig 11965 bp, 12 predicted proteins | sample 2041351 | NCBI WGS metagenome assembly RCND01 (sample SAMN09708230, study PRJNA481090) | Marine sediment metagenome, whole genome shotgun sequencing project. | biome: marine sediment; feature: ocean; material: sediment; isolation source: Sewage treatment plant 12B marine sediment (STP12B) ...
CAGTCATTGTGACGTGCTGGTGATCGATAATCTGGACGCGCTGGCCGGTCACTCCGCCTGGGAAGCCTGTTTTTATCAGGTGATTAACCGCTCCCGTGATGGCGAATTTCGATTGCTTTTCTCGATGACCGACAAGCCGGATGCGCTGGCTACCTGTCTGGACGATTTCCGTTCCAGATTGCAATGGGGCCTGATGCTGCAATTACCGCCTAGCGGCGACCCGGAAGTACGACAGATACTGCGCAGGCGTGCTGGTTTGCTGGGCATTGAATTATCCGATGAGGTGGTTTCTTACTTAATGACTCACCATGCGCGTGATTTGAATGAACAGATCGGGTTGCTCAGGCATCTCGATAGATTATCGCTGTCCCAGCAGCGCCGCGTGACCATCCCACTGATTAAACAGGCATTGCTTGAGCGGGCAGACTAATTTAAGGAACCTCTGATCAATTCGTGAACTTGTATCTTGCGATCGAAAATATCCAGATTTTTCGTTGAATATCTTCGCAAGACCCACAACGCTCGCTATGCTCATGGGGCCAACTTTAGCTAGCTATTACGTGCGATATTCGCCTCAAATCTGAATATTTTCGATCGCAATCTACTTCGTCCAGAATTAATCAGAGGTTCCTTAATCGCGGCGTTGCAGTCCGAGGTAGCGTGCATAGTAGATACTGGCCAGAAACAACAGCACGCTAGCTGCCGAAGTGCCGACGCCATAGCTGCGCAATTGCGGGTTGGAAACCAGTTCGCTGATGCCGATGCAAAAATAAAGCAGGGTCAGAAAGCCAATCCATTTATAGGTGTAATGCTGATTGCTGAGTAAACCCTTGAGCGGGATCAACAGGGGTAAGACCAGCAATAGCAGCCACAGGCTGCCTTCAGGTTGCATCATCCATGGCAACGCCATCTGTAGCGTGATCAATACTGCCCAGGAAAGCAGGCTGACGAGTTTGAGGTGGTGCATTATTGCTGCCTTAGTTCAGTTTGCAGGCGAGATCGGCAATTCGCCTGCCCAGTGCGCGACAGGCTGAACCTTCATGTTCACTCAATGCCTGCCCGGATGAACCTGCAACGTGACTGGCGCCATAGGGTGTTGCGCCAGTGCTGGTCTGGTTTAGCGCTGGTTCGGAGTAAGGAATGCCGGTGACCAGCATGCCATGATGCAACAGTGGCAGCATCATGCTGGTGAGCACTGTTTCCTGGCCGCCGTGCATACTCGACGTGGCAGTGAAAACACCCCCCGGCTTACCAATCAGTGCACCTGAAAGCCACAGCGGGCTGGTTTGGTCGAAGAAGTACTTGAGAGGAGCTGCCATGTTGCCAAAATAGCCCGGACTGCCAACCAGTAAACCGGCACAGTTTTCGAGGTCGCTCAACTGCGCGTAGGGCAATCCCTCTGAGGGCACCGAATCCTTGATTTGCTCAGTCTCGGCGGACACCGGCGGCAATCGGCGCAATACTGCCTCACAGTCCGGGTTGGAATCAACGCCAAGGCTAATTTCCTCAGCCATGCGCGCAACACTGCCGTGATGGCTGAAGTAAATGATCAGAATGTTATGCAATGATGTCGAGCGCCAGAGTTGGGGGGCGACCGATAACGGCCCTGTCTCCGCAAACGACGATCGGACGCTGTAACAGCGCCGGGTGCTCGACGATAGCGCTTATGATGTCGTCATCGCTTAAATTGTCGTCATCAAGATGGGCATCTGTATAAGCCTGTTCGGTGCGGCGCAACAAATCTCTAGCCGACACCCCGAGCATTTCGATGATGCGCTTAAGTTCCTGCGCAGAGGGCGGAGTCTCCAGATAATTAATTATTTCAGGCTCGATATTGCTGTCTTGCAGAATTTGTAGGGTTTCACGGGATTTGCTGCACCCTGGATTGTGGTAAATGACTGCTTTGTTTTGGCTCATGATTCGAATTTTGAGGGCTGAAAGCCAATCCGTTTTACAATAACCATTGCGCCTTGGCAATAGCGCTGAAAATTCACTGACATGGAATCAATTAAGTGCTGAGATAAACGCTTGCGGGAAAAGCTGGAAATCTAGGCTATAATCAGCAGCAATTGAGTAATATTTACATTAAAAACTTGCTCTAAGGGGTTGATCGATGTAGTCTTCTCGTCAAAATGGGCTATCCAAATCTTACCAAACATTATTAAATAAATGTTCTCCGGAGAATACAAAAGATGAAACCAACTGAACTCCTCAAGGTAGCAGCAATTACCGTATTGACCTCCGCTTTTGTGATCGGCTGTCAGCAAAGTTCCACTGATGACATGCCCGCTGAGCCAACCGCGGCGGCAGACGAATGCATGGGCGCCACGCCAGAAGTTCGTAACGCAATTTATGCTGCCAAGTTAAAGAATGCACGAGCCCGCAATCTTGGTGCTGACTGGGAAGAAAATGCCAAGATAATCGAAGAAGCCGAACAGGCAGCTGCCGATTGTGAAAATGTGCGTGCCAAGATCCTCGCCGATAAGGCCGAAGCATCTGCTGCTGCAGCCATCGCTGCCATGCAGGTGGAAGAAGTAGTTGAGGTAGTTGAGGTAGTTGAGGTGGACGATTCGCCCTACCTTGGTGGATATCTCGTCGTTAGCGGTGATAACCTTTGGAACATCGCCGGTCAGGATACGGTTTACAGCAACCCCTTCATGTGGCCGCTGATCTACAAGGCGAATTCCGGAGAGATCAAGGACGCTGATTTGATTCACCCGGGACAGTATTTCTACATTCCCAAAGCTCGCGGTGTAGAACGAGCGGCAGCGATTGAGCATGCCAAGAACCGTGGTGCCTGGATGCTAGGTGAAGCTGAGGCGTCGGACCTCGACTACCTTTCGCAATAGTTAGTTCTTTGTAGATAGAAAAGCCCGCCGAGTGCGGGCTTTTTTTTGTCGGAAATCCGGCTCGCCGAATGGCGTTCCCTTTCAAGGCGACTTCCCAGTAATGTCGGGAAGTGAGCTGCTGCTGGGCTGTCTTGCACCAATCTTCTGATCGGCAGTTGATATTTTTCCAGCCTGCATGAACTAATCGATCAATTGGTTCTCCTAAGCTAAAGTCGTTGTCGAAATTTTTGAGTGAGTTTATGAAGGGATATCTGTTATTTCTATTGTTACTACTTAACGTGCCGGTGGTTGCCCAGGCAGTTGATATGCCGTTAACCGCGGTAAATGGCAGCCAGTTGAATCTTAATCAATACCACGGCAAGTGGCTGGTGGTGAATTACTGGGCAACCTGGTGCCCACCGTGCATTGTTGAAATGCCTGAATTGCAGTCATTTCATGATGAGCATGTGGAGAAGGGAGCGATGGTGATCGGTATTAATGCGGAGCAGATTAGCAAGTCGCGCCTGGTGACTTTTCTCGATGATTATTTCATCACTTATCCGAATTTCCTCGGAGGGCCAACGCAACAGTCGGAACTGGGACTGGTTCCCGGGCTACCCACGACCTTTCTGGTCACACCAAAAGGAGAAGTTGTAGCGCGTCAGGTTGGGCCGGTGACGCGTGAGATGCTCGAGCAATTTATCGAGCAATGGAAGCCTGAGCCGGGCACGACCGACTAATCCGCGGTGCAAGCGGGCAAATACCTGCTAATATGCTGTAATAACAAAGCAGATAATTAACCGTGACAAAACCCGCTTGCACTCTCGACTGGATACTCGAACAACTGGTATCGCAGGATATCGTTGAGCAGGATAAAGCCCAGATGATCAGCACACTGGTGTCTGACCGCGACCGTCAAACATTGCATCCCCTTGAGATTGTTGCCAATCGGCAATGGAACAATAAATCTCAACCCGACCAAATATTGACGCTCGACGTGATGACCGATTGGTTGTCCGAGCAATCTAACCAGCCAAGATACCATTTCGATCCGCTCAAAATGGATGTTGCGTCCTGCACCTCGATTATGTCCTACGCCTACGCTTCGCGATTTAATATTCTCGCGGTCAAGGTGACGGCGGCTGAAGTAGTTATTGCCGTGACCGACCCGTTTAACTTTGAGTGGATGAACGAGATCGAGCGGGTTGTCAATCGACCGATTACCACGCTGATGGCAAACCCGTCACAGCTGAAAAACTACTTGATCGAGTTTTACAGTGTCAGTAAGGCGATGGATGGTGCTGGCAACAAGAGCGCCGGCCAACTGTCGAATAATATCCAGAACCTCGAGCAGTTAATCGAACTGGGTAAATCCGGAAAGGTCGACGCAGAAGATCAGCACGTTGTCAGTATCGTAGACTGGTTGATGCAATATGCGTTCAGCCAGCGTGCCAGTGATATCCATATTGAACCGCGACGCGAATACGGCAATGTGCGTTTCCGAATCGATGGAGTGATGCACCAGGTTTATGAGATTCCAGCAACGATTACCCCCGCAGTGGTTAGTCGGATCAAGATTATGGGGCGACTTGATGTAGCCGAAAAGCGCAAGCCTCAGGATGGTCGCATCAAGACCTTATCCCCGAATGGCGTTGAGGTCGAATTGCGGCTGTCGAGCATGCCGACCGCTTTTGGCGAAAAACTGGTGCTGCGAATTTTCGACCCCGAAGTACTGGTAAAGAATTTCTCCGCACTTGGTCTGGAGAAGACCGAGTCGGACATCTGGAACAATATGATTACCCGTCCTTTCGGGATCATTCTGGTTACCGGGCCGACCGGATCTGGAAAGACCACCACTTTGTATACCAGTCTCAAGCAGCTTGCTCAACCCGAGGTGAATGTTTGCACCATCGAAGATCCAATTGAACTGGTAGAGCCCAGTTTTAATCAAATGCAGGTGCAACAAAATATTGGGCTCGACTTTGCGACGGGCGTGAAAACCCTGCTGCGACAGGATCCCGACATTATCATGGTGGGCGAGATTCGTGATCGTGAAACAGCAGAAATGGCGGTACAGGCGGCGCTCCCCGGCCACCTGGTGTTGTCGACGCTGCACACCAATGACGCGCCTGCCGCGATTGCTCGACTCATCGAAATTGGTGTGCCCTCCTACTTGATTAATGCAACCCTGATCGGGGTAGTGGCGCAACGCCTTGTGCGTAAACTATGCCCGCATTGCAAGCGTGAAGTTGATCTCGAATTGATTGACTGGCAGTCCCTGATCAAGCCATGGACTACCTCACCGCCGGATAGAATATCGCATTCCGACGGCTGTCTTGAGTGTCGTCAAACCGGCTTTATCGGGCGAATTGGTATCTACGAAATGATGCCAATCAGCGATACATTGAAACCTGAAATTACCGATAATTTTGATCTGGTGAAGTTTCGCAAAGCCGCGATTCGACAGGGTATGAAGCCGCTAAATCTTGCTGGAGCGCAAAAAGTAGCGCGTGGTATGACGACCATTGAAGAAGTGCTCAAGGTAGCACCACCGCGTTACGATAGTTAAGCGAGCCCGCGCGTGAAATCCAGTATCTGCATATTCCTGCTGACGCTAGCAATGCTGCTACTGCAAGCCTGTAGTGATGATAGTTCTCCCGATGATCAAATTCGTAGCCTGATCGATTCGGGTGTGCAGGCAGCGGAGGGACGCAGTGTCGATCAACTCAGCGCGCTCATGCACAGTAACTTTATTGACCAGCAGGGTAATAACTCTCAACAACTCAGTCGATTGTTACGCGCTTACTTTTTTCGTCACAAGCATATTCATCTGTTCACCCGCATCGATAGCATCGAAATACTTGCTGAAAATCAGGCAAGCATAAGCTTTTATGTGGCGATGGCTAGCAGCGTGATTTCCGATGTCGATGCGCTGTCGTCTTTGAGCGCACGCATCTATCGATTTGAACTGCAACTGGTCAAACAGGATGACTGGCTGGTGCGTCACGCAAGTTATGCGCCCGCTAACATTGGTGCGTTCGAATAGTATCTGGCGTGAATCGTATATTTACCGTGCTGGTTCTGAACGGATACTGATTGCCAGAGATCGCCGGATTTATTGCTTGAACCAGTTTCGATGTAGTGCTGCGATTATCTTGTCGGGATAAACCGTTCTACCGAGGCTGCCATTGTAGCGTGCCAACGCTCGGCCCAGGCTATCGGGTTCCATGTCCATGTAGTAACGCAAGATGGTGCAACCCATGCGCAGGTTAGTGCGCATCTTGAACAGGTTCTTATCCGATATGCCAATCTCATCCAGCCAGAAAGGCATCACCTGCATCAGGCCTCGCGCACCTGCTACTGAAATCGCATATTCATTGAAATGGCTTTCCACCTCGATCACCGCCAATACCAACTCGGGCTCTATATCAACGCGTGTGGCTTCGTAGTGAATCAGCTTGAGCATTTCGATTCGTGTTTTGGGATCGTCAACGAACTTTTCCAGTCGTCGAGACATGTCGAGTAACCAGACTTCTCCATCGAAACGGTCTTCGAAGCCTGAATTGGATTCGATGGCATCTTTTAACAGACGCCGCAGCTCAGGATCCGTTGTGGCCTGTGCCAACGATGATACTGCGAGCATCAGCAGGAGTAAGCTGATGCGAAGCAGGGGTTTGCTCAGTCGGCAGAATTGCATGAATCGGAAGCCAACCGGCCGATCAGAGAGGTTACTTGTTCAAGAGGCATATCTTGCGCATCCTGATCGCGCCTGCCCTTGTACTCGAACTGCTGCACCTTGAGACCACGTTCGCTCAGCACGATGCGATGCGGAACACCAATCAAATCCATATCGGAAAACATCACACCGGGTCGCAGGGGGCGATCATCGAGCAGCACATTCAGCCCTTGCGACTGGCATTGTTGGTAGAGATTGTCCGCGGCCTGCTTAACCATCTCCGATTTGTGGTAGTTGATCGGGCAGATGGAAAGCACGAAAGGTGCCAGGGATTCAGGCCAGATTATGCCGCGATCATCATGATTCTGCTCGATGGCAGCGGCGACCACGCGAGTAACACCGATGCCGTAACAGCCCATGTAGGGTGCAACCGTTTTCCCCTGAACATCAAGGACCTTGGACTGCATGGACTCTGAATATTCCTGTCCAAGCTGGAAGATATGCCCGACTTCGATACCGCGCAGAATACGCAGTTGACCACTGCCGTCAGGACTCGGGTCACCGTCGACGATGTTGCGCAAGTCAGCCACGGTCGGCTCGTCGCAATCCCTCGCCCAATTCACGTTCTGCAGGTGCTTATCCTTCTGGTTTGCACCACATACGAAATCACTTAGCACTGCGGCACTGCGATCAACATAGCTATTGATACCGAGCCCAACCGGTCCGATTGCTCCAATATTGTCACCCAGAATCCGCTTGATCTTGTCAGCTTGCGCCATGCGCAACGGACTGGCGACACCATCCAGGCGCTCAGCCTTGAGTGTGTTCAGTTCATGATCGCCACGCAGTATCAGCGCAATCAAGCCCTCATCTTCGGCGTCGACAATTAATGTCTTCAGGCATTGCTGCGCTGTCACCTCGAGGCCTGCTGCGAGTGTTTCAATGGTGCGCATTCCCGGTGTGTCTACACTTTGCATATCCGCTGCGGGAGGGGCTCGTTCAAGTTCAGGCGCGAGCGCTTCCACGGTTTCGACATTAGCGGCGTAACTGCCTTCGGTGGAAAACGCAATGGCGTCTTCACCTGAATCGGCAAGTACATGAAATTCCTGCGAGGTGCTGCCACCGATAGCGCCGGAGTCGGCCTCTACCGCGCGGTATTCAAGCCCGAATCGATCGAAGATGGCGATGTAAGCCTTATCCATTGTCTCGTATGAACTTTGCAATCCAGCCTGATCGATATCAAACGAGTAGGCGTCTTTCATGATGAATTCGCGTGACCGCATGACGCCAAAGCGCGGGCGGATCTCATCGCGAAACTTGGTCTGGATCTGGTAAAAGTTCAGCGGCAGCTGACGATAGCTGTTTACTTCGCGACGGAAGATGTCGGTGACAATTTCCTCGTGCGTCGGACCAATGCAGGCCTCACGGTTGTGCCGATCTTTGAGGCGTAGTAATTCGGGGCCGAACTTCTCCCAGCGTCCCGACTCTTGCCACAATTCAGCGGGCTGAAATGAAGGCATGAGCAGTTCCAGTGCGCCGGCCCGATCCATTTCTTCACGAATGATGTTCTCAACTTTGCGCAGTACGCGTAACCCGAGCGGCAGCCAGCTGTAAATGCCGGCGGCATGTCGACGAATCATTCCGCAGCGCAACATCAGTTGATGACTGACGATTTCGGCATCGACAGGGTTTTCCTTAAGGGTGGCCAGATGGTAGAGGGAAGCTCTCATAGATTTGGTTTCGCAGCGTTGTCGGATCAGTTTAGTATGCGGGGCATTATAAATGAACCTCTGTCCATTACCATGCTGGCATTGTCCTGGCGGCAACTAAGCTGTGATTGACTCGGTCAGCAACAAAACGTCGGAAACACGCCCTGGGCTATTTACAGAAGCGCTCGACGTCAGCCTGGGATTTGCTTTTTCGCATTTCGATTTCATTCGCATCAAGGTACCTTGAACTACCGTCCGACTTTTGGACCTGAATACGATCACTGGTGTCGATGATGCTGAGGTTGCTACGAGCCCGTTCACAAGCAATGCTGGCCTGAGCTTCTGATGCGCTCTGATCTTCTGATGCGCTCTGATCCTCTGATTCGTTCTGATCGCCTCCGCCCGCCGCATTTTCTCCAACATCGGGTTGATTCAGCCGGGGTAAAGCCCTTCCTGGATCAGTTGGAGCTGACTGTACCCGCACATTTTCACTCTTTACCTCGATCGGGGGGGCATCGCCGTAATGGACATTACCCTTGTCATCGACCCACTTGTAGATCGTCCCCGCGTTCAGTGAAGTAGAAATGGCCAAGATCAGGCCCACTAAAGGGTATATCAAATAACGCATGGTTATCCCTGTATAGGAAGGTAGTTTTACAGTTTACGAGTCCAAAGAATAGTTGTCATCCAGATATTTACCAGCTTTATTTAATGTACGTTGAGAAGTGTTTCAGGCATTCACAGCGCGCCCATCAAAAAAATTTATCTCACCTGTCGATATATATAAAATTAATATATAATCACCGCCCGTTTTCATAGTTGAAGGTATGCGATGAGTGATCGCCGTCTGAAGGTATTTCATACCGTTGCCCGGCTATTGAGCTTTACCAAGGCAGCTGAGGAATTACATATGACTCAGCCGGCAGTAACCTTTCAGGTTCGTCAACTTGAAGAATATTTCAACACACGCCTTTTCGATCGCACTCATAACAAGGTTAATCTAACCGCAGCCGGAGAACGCGTGTCGGAGTTTGCCGAGCGCATTTTTGACCTGTATGCAGAAATGGAAAACAGTGTGCGTGATCTCACGGGTGAAATCAGTGGCTCTCTGACCATTGGTGCCAGCACTACCATCGCCGAATACATGCTGCCCGCATTGCTGGGTGAATTCAAAAATCGTTACCCGGACATCAATTTGCGACTGAAGGTTTCGAATTCCGAAGGTATCGTTTCAATGGTCGAACATAATGTCATCGACCTCGGCGTGGTGGAATCTCCGGTTAGCAATAAAAATTTGATTGTCGAGGTCTGTCATGACGACCAACTGGTGGTTGTGGCTGCTCCCGGCCATGAGCTGGTTAAGCGCGGTGGCAAGGTCAATGCCGCCGATATCGCGCGTTACCCCTTCGTCAGTCGTGAAGAGGGCTCAGGTACCCGTGATGTGATTATGCATTACCTGATGGAACAGAAAGTGAATCCCGCTGATATGAATTTCTGTCTTGAACTGGGCAGTCCGGAGGCGATCAAAGGTGCGGTTGAAGCGGGTATGGGCATCACGATTATTTCGCGTTCAATCATCGGCAAGGAACTAAAATTAAACATGCTCGCAGAATTGCAACTTGACCCACCATTGAGCAGACCCTTCTCGTTTGTGCGCCAGCGACAGAAGTTCAGAGTGACAGTAATGGAAAAACTGCTTGAGTTTGCTCAATCCTATTTCAAGAATAATGGCTAATAAAAAACTCGTCGCCGTGAGCACCTCTGTCTGTCATGTTTGATATTCTTCTACAATGGTACCACCGCCATTTCACTGATCCACAGACGGTGATTTTCACTTTTATTCTGATCGTCGGCACATTGCTGGTTGTCTTCTTAAATTCCCATCTGATGCCCATTCTGATCGCCATCATCATCGCCTATCTGGCGGAAGGTATGGTGGTCTGGTTACATCGCATTAATCTCGGTCGGACCATATCAGCCAGTGTTGTTACGGCTTTGATGGTGACGACCATATTGCTGGCGTTTTTCGTTCTATTGCCGCTGCTGTCAATGCAAATCAGTGAGCTGTTTCGCGAAATACCAGTGATGCTGGCCCAGGGGCAGCAATTATTGTTGCACTTGCCGGATAAATATCCAGGTTATGTTTCGGCACAGCAGATCGAGGAAGTGTTGACGCTTGCCAGGGTCGAGCTGGCCACTATGGGGCAACGCGTCGTCAGTCTATCGCTGTCTTCAGTGGTGGGTGTTATTACTTTTCTGGTTTACATGATCCTGTTGCCGCTTATGGTGTTTTTCTTTTTGAAGGACAAGCAAATGATTCTCGGATGGCTTGCTGATTTTCTGCCCGAAGAGCGTCGGCTGTTGCGCAAAGTCTGGGCTGAGCTCGATATCAAGATTGCCAGTTACGTGCGTGGGAAAGTCATTGAAGTGTTAATTATCTGGGTTGCGAGTTACATTGCATTTGCCTTGATGGGACTGAATTTTGCCATGCTGTTAAGTCTCGCGGTCGGTCTCTCGGTTATCATTCCCTACGTTGGCGCTACAATTGTTACTATTCCGGTCGCGTTGATCGCGTTCTTTCAATGGGGATTTTCCTCAGAATTGGGCTGGTTGATGGCGATCTATGGGTTTATTCAGTTTCTGGATGGGAATTTGCTAGTGCCCTTGCTGTTTTCTGAGGTAGTTAATCTGCATCCGGTTGCGATTATACTCGCGGTTGTTTTTTTCGGCAGTCTGTGGGGTGTGGGGGGTGTGTTTTTCGCGATTCCCCTGGCAACGCTGATTCAGGCAATCCTCAAGGCCTGGCCAGCGGTGATAAATTCCGCTGAGGTCGCTGCCGAATAAACTGCGTTATTCCTCGGTGAGATGGAATTTATGCAGATTCCGGTGGTCTTTTTATAATCTGTTGCAGGATAATTCTCCCGATAACCTGATTTCTAAACCTGCTTTTAACAGGCTGATCAGAACAGGAAGCTTGTTTCATTTGCAGAAGATGCCAACGAGCACAGGAATCACTTCAAAATGGGTGATTTTCTTTATACCATACGCCCCTTAATGAGCCGTGGGCAGGCAGAGGTAAACCATGTTTAAAGGCAGTATCGTAGCGTTGGTTACTCCAATGCTGAACAATGGGGATGTCGACTTTTCGCAACTCGAGGCATTGATCAATTTTCATGTAAGCGAGGGAACTCAAGCACTGGTTATTGCCGGTACGACAGGGGAGTCCGCGACCTTGAGTCCGGATGAACATTGCGATTTGTTGGATAAAAGTTACGAAATGATTAACCGGCGCCTGCCGATGATTGCTGGCACCGGCGCCAATTCGACTTCAGAGGCGATTGAACTTACCCGTTGCGCCGGAAAATGTGGTGCCGAAGCCGCTCTGCTAGTGACACCTTATTACAACAAACCGACGCAACATGGTCTGGTTTTGCACCACCAGGCCATTGCCGAGGCGGTCGATATTCCTCAGCTACTGTATAACGTGCCGGGTCGCACTGCTTGCGATATGCAGGCAGATACCGTGGCCGAGCTTTCCAGGGTTCCCAATATTGTCGGTATCAAAGAAGCCACCGGCAGTATGCAACGACTCGCCGATATCAAGCGCCTGGTAGGTGAAGATTTTGCGCTGTTGACCGGCGATGATTCCACGACCTGTGAATTTATCCTTAATGGAGGCCACGGTGCTATTTCGGTCACCGCTAATGTGGTGCCGGCCAAGATGTCGCGGATGTGTGAACTCGCAAGGCAAG
>RCND010001829.1_pt1 | contig 11962 bp, 14 predicted proteins | sample 2041351 | NCBI WGS metagenome assembly RCND01 (sample SAMN09708230, study PRJNA481090) | Marine sediment metagenome, whole genome shotgun sequencing project. | biome: marine sediment; feature: ocean; material: sediment; isolation source: Sewage treatment plant 12B marine sediment (STP12B) ...
TAACGAATGGATCTATGTCAAATTTAAGACCCACATTTACGATGGCATCCCCTATCTCTTTTCCTATGGTCTTAAGCTCGATGACTTTACGTTCAGGTGTAATGATAATGGCACCATCCAGAAGTATCATAGGGGCATTGATCTGTAGTTTTTTAAGGAGTTCCTGAGACTTTTGGAAACTACGTGCTGTGGCTACAGACATAATGGTGTCTTTTGCCTTGTTATTCCAAACATCAGAAGAAAAATCACTGATACTAAGATCTGAACGTAAAAAGGTATGGTCAAGGTCAGTAATGTAGATAGGGCTTTTGGGCATTAACTTGAAAATCCACTGCTGAAACCTGTTTTTGCCTGTACAATCGCTTTTTGTTTCTCTTTTCTATGTGTATCTTTCTCGACAAATATCTTTTTACGTGTCACCGGGTCCATCTCAGTGTAGTACATCACAGCAGAGTAGGTACCTGGTGTTGGCGTAAAGACCTGTGCCTGTTCAGGGTTCATCTTTAGTTCATCGGTAGTGAAACGTTTAAGTTCATGCATGTCTTTCTCTTCACAGCCAGGATGTGCTGCTATAAGATAGTAGGTAAGGAACTGTTTTTTACCCATATCTTTGTTGAGTTTATCATACAGTCTTTTAAAGTCCACAAGTGTTTGTTTACCCGGTTTACCCATGAGATCAAGTACGTGTTGTTCTGTATGTTCCGGCGCGACTTTCATCTGTCCTGATATGTGGTGTTCTACAAGTTCACGTAAGTATGAGTAGCCTTTACGTTTATCTTCGGTTATGAGATCATATCGTATACCTGAAGCTACAAATGCTTTTTTGATACCAGGTATGTTACGTACCTGTTTCATCATCCCTATGACACGTGTATGGTCTGGTTTCATGGACTTACACAGATGTGTGGAGTCAACACAGCGTTGATGATCACAGGTTCCGAGTTTAAGCTTTTTATTACACTCATACCCATACATATTTGCCGTAGGACCCCCAAGGTCCGAGATAATACCCTTAAAGTCTTTGTACTCTTTAAACTCATGTGCTTCTTTTACGATGGACTGTTCTGAACGTGTACGGATGGTACGTCCCTGGTGTACACCTATGGCACAGAAATTACATTCTCCCCAACACCCCTGGTGCGTCATGATGGAAAACTTGATGGTCTCCAGACACTTTACCTTCCCTTCAGGTCTATGGTAAGGGTGTAACTCTCTAGTAAATGGCAAAGCAGAGACTTCATCCATCTCTGCTTCACTCAGATAATCACATGGTGGATTCTGTATGGCATACCGTGTGTCTACTTTTTGGCAAAGTCCTTTAGCAGCTATAGGATCATTGTTATCATAAAAGAGATCAAAAAGGTCTATGTACTTCTCTTTTTCATCTAAACAATCCTGATGAGAAGGCATTTGGTGGTAGTTTTCTACAGGTTCTTTGCTTATGTAACACACGCCACGTACATCTTTCCAGTCTTTACCTTTATCTAGTGCACTTGTAAGATCACGGAGCGCCTGTTCTCCCATACCATAGATAAGAATGTCTGCTTTAGAATCAAAAAGGATAGGTTTACGGAGTTTGTTTGTCCAGTAGTCATAGTGTGTGACACGTCTAAGACTTGCTTCTATCCCGCCCAATACTACAGGAACGGTATTTTTAAAGTTTTGGCGTATGAGATTGGTATAAACGAGTACTGCACGGTCAGGACGTTTGGTGTTCTTACCTCCTGGCGTATAGTCATCAGAGTTTCTGAACTTTTTGGTTGCTGTATAGTTGGCTACCATAGAGTCGATGCTTCCACCACTCACACCCCAATAGAGTTTTGGTTCACCCAAACGTTTGATGTCTTTGTCACTTTTGACATCAGGCTGACCGATGATACCCACTTTGTATCCAAGTTTCTCAAGCATACGTCCGACTGTAGCAACACCGATAAAGGGAGAGTCAATGTAGGCATCACCAGAGACGAGTATGACATCACACTGTTTCCATCCACGGACATCCATTTCAGCTCTAGTGGTAGGCAAAAAGTCTTTTTCAGTAAAGTTTACATTTGGATTGTTTTTCATCTTCTTGTTCATTGCACTCTCCCCCTTTAGTGTTTAGAAATGTCATACCGACTTGCCATGGAGAGAAAAAACTCTTTGAGGGCATAAGCCGTAGCACCATAGATCGCTTTCATCTCATAGCCTATAGCAGGAGTTTGTGCGATCTCAAGAAGTTTTTCCAACTCTTCTATGCTAAAGTCTTTGGTTGCATACAGCGTTTCATTGTTGGATGATTCTATCATGGATTTCATATAGGCTTCTCGACGTTGTTTCATGTATTCATCATCTAGATCTTTACCACCTTTTGCACTTTGCATCAGTGGTTTCATAAGTTCATCAAACATTACTATCATAGACTCTTTGTTATTGACCTCAGAATTTATCTTTTCTACAAGCTCTATACGTACACCGGATTCAGGATTGTCTTTCAGTGTCTTGATGTAGCTTTCTGTTTCATTATCATCTGCACTGTTAACAGATGTTGCCGAGATAAACTGCAAGAAGATGACATTTTTATAGCTTTTAAGTACTTCAGTCATCTCATTTTCACTCAAATGGGTCTGAATATACTCTTTAAAACGAAGGGAGAGCATTTGCATGTCATAGGTCTCATTCTCAGAAGCATTGTTATCCTGGCTAAAGCCATTTTGCATAGCAGAGAACTGAGACTCAAGCAAAAGAAGCTCTTCTTCTGCATTGGATATGGAAAGATACTGTTCTATCTGTTCCAGTGTTGCAGCGCTAAGTGTTGCAGTAGAAAAAAACTGTATAAAAAGGGCTATAATCAATATTCGTTTCATAATCGCATTATATCCAATTTTTTGCCTTCTTTCCAAAGAGATCTTATGTTAGCTTTTTACCCTGTATAAGGACAGCAAAGAACCTCACCGCCCAAAGTATGAACATTGCCATCCAAACTGTTGCCGAGATATCAAAAAGTACCATAAAGTTCCATCCGAATGCAGATACGATAGAAGTAAGTATACGCATAACAACTACGACCTGTGTCCATATAAAAAGAAATTTAATCCAGTTGTCCGCCTGCATAGTGTTACCTGAATGTCCAATGGTCACACGGGTACCAAAACCAATAAGCATAGTCAATACAAATCCAAGCATAAGAACATGGATGTCAAGAAAGAGGAAATCTGCTCCTGTAATGAGTGTCAACAGATTAGTCAAAGCAGCGACTATAAAAGCCACAGGGATCCAATACATCGCTATATGTAAAATCCAAAGCAGAGGATTTGGGTTGGGAAATGGCAGTTTCCATCGTAAAAGTTCTTTTCCTATAATGTAGCCTAGTGCAAGATCGACAATAAATGAACTATTTGTAACAATACCCTCAAGTATGATATGAAGTACTAAGAGTGAAAAAACAATGGTAAATAACTTCTCATTTTTTTCTATCATGCTGTGAGAGAAAAAGGGGATCATACGCTGGCCCACAGTAAAAGTAAGTAAAAAGAGGTACAAATAGATCGAGATCTCAATTGAAAGTCCCATTAAAGGCATATAAAACAGTTCTGCAATGATAAACAAGAGATGTGCAAACAGTCCCAGTTTCATTGCAAGCAGTATCCAGTAAACATCCTGTTTGTCTTCCATATCTGTGGTCAGATACATCTTTCTGAGCAGAAGCATACCCTTAAAATGTCCCGCAAAAAGGAGGAACATTGCAGCACCAGAAAATATAGGCGTTACGATACTCCCGAGTAAATACAATATAGCCCCAAGATAATAGAGTGTAAATACACTCATATAGCTCTTCATATCGATAGGTTCAGTGGAAGTAAAGCGTGGGAAAGTAGTAAATAAAAAAGCTAAAAATGCAGGGGTGAACATAAGGTAGGTAATACTATAAGCATGAAAACTGGAAGGTGTTACGGCAAGGTTAAGTACACCTTTATATGCAAGTAAAAATACCAGCATACTAATGATGGCGCTAATAAAAGCCAAAACAAAAAAAGGTTGATGGGGTTGAGAAAAAAAGTAGTTACTTTTAGGATCTTCACTGAATCTCATATGCATAGAACTATCCTTATATTTGATTATGTTATATCATACCCAAATAATATCCAAGGAGTATTGACATAACTCAAGGGAACCTCTAATGATAGGTAATACTCACAACATTTTCAACTTTTGTCTAGGCTAGGCACTCTTTTGAAGACCTAGCCGTAGCTAAGTCGAAAAAGAGTAACGACGCATAGGTGAAAGCTGGAAGTGCCCGAAGGGTGGACTTTGCAAACGCAATCTGTCACAAGATACTTACTTCGTCTTAGCTTTGGCTAGGACTTGAAAGCCTCTTGCAACATCTTACATTTGCAAAGCCCATTGTGGGTATTACCTATTATTAGAGGTTCCCTAAAGAAGTATTTATATCTATACTGTATATATTGATATTTGATACTGTCTTGCAAGCAAATACATTATGATACGTAATGCGCTAAACATTTTAAAGATTCAGGTATTTGTCTTAATGACTCTTTATCTACAGGATTTTGCTCCAATGAAAGCCAAACCAATGTCTGTATATCTTTTATAGATGTTATCACTTCTATGTCATTATAGGCAAGGTCCAAGAAGACCAGTTGAGGAAGAGAAGTGAGGCTCTCTATGTTTTTTATGCGATTATGATGGGCTTCTATTTTTTTGAGTTTGGGTAGTTTACTTAATACATCGAGATCTGTAATATGGTTATGCTTCATAAATATATATTTGAGTCTCGGATGTGCTTTGAGTCCTTCTATATCGCTTATTTCATTATGAGAGAATGCCAATTTATGCAGGTTTGTAAGGCTGTTTATGGCATCTAAGTTATTGAGTTTATTATGCGAAAGAGAGAGTGCTTGAAGCCAATCTAATTGGGAAAGAGATATGGGGATAGTTTCTAAATTTAAACGACTCAAATTGAGGTAGGGGAGTTTGAGGGCTTTGCACTGTGCTATTTTTTCTTCTGCCTGGCTTTGTCCATCCATTTGTACATTCCTTGTGTATGATTACGCATCATAACATAAATGATGTGTAATTATACATGAGCAAGTACTACAGTTTAATACCCCTGCATTTCACCCTCAAGATAAAGGATAGACTCTTTCAATGCTTCCATAACACTTATCTCTTTTTCTTCGAGATTTTGGGTACAAAGTACCCGTAACTTTTCGAGATAAAGATGAAGTAATTCTTCCTGGTTCATACTAGACTGTTAGGGTAGATGACCAAATACCATGTAGGTTACACCCAGAGGTAGCTTTAAGTGTTTTTACATTGTCCATTTTTACATAGAATGATGTAGCTCCACGTGATACTTCTGGTTCCAACATATTTTTACCTATGAGTTTGTCATCTGCGTGCAGTGAAATAAAGTCTATCCAGTGGTCTGGCGTACTGGGATGAATGATACCACCTTGACCTGTAGTGATCTCTACGAGCGTATAGCCTTTGGCATCTTTTTCTTTGATGGTTATTTGTGGCGTGTGTTTTAGTTCACCTTTTTCCATCTTTGCCGGGTCTTTTGGTTTCATCTCCATGCGGTTCATATGTTCTTCTGCCATTTTCGCTTCTGCACTGACTGCTGTCATAAGCGCTACTGCACCTGCTACTTTTAATGCTTCTCTTCTGTTCATGTTATTTCCTTTTTATAAATATTGAATTTTTATACTTCTAGTATTACCAGACTATCATATCGTAGTTGTGTTAATCCAAAATAAAAGAGTAATAGTTATGTTTATTTTTAATTAAAGCTATAATATGCCAAAGGGATAAATATGTTAATACGCAGTGCTAAAATACAGTTTCTGTTTTGGACTGCTTTCTTTTCAGTATTGCTTTATATGTGGATAGTCACTGTAGGATTACAGACTTTTGTTCTACCCGATAAAAGGCCTATGGAGTTACCGGAAGATGTCATTGGTCTGATGTTTGTTCTTTACGGATTATTGGCTGTTTCTGTTCTAACGGGAACCCTTGTCTCTACCATGATAAACAACAAATACTATATGAGATTTTTTGGCATCATAGCTATGGTAGGACTGGCAACTCTTTTGACCAGCAAAAGTATATTTGGCTGAGCGAACTTTGATGAATCGATTTGCCCCTCTTTGTGTAGGTCGGGGTGTCCTCTCCCCGACAATTATATGCATATCATTAAATTAAAACAAACAGTATCATATATTGAATTCAGGTCGGGGTGGGACACCCCGACCTACGTTTAATAAGCTATAATATCACATGTTAAAATATCTCAACGCTTACGATACCAAACTCCAAGAACAGATACAAGCACTCATAGAGCAAGATAAGTTAGGAGAGTATCTTCTATCTCGTTATAAAAAAACACATAGCTATACTTCAGATAAAAATCTTTACGCTTATGTGATGGATCTTAAAAATGAACATATGAAGAGTTCAGCACCCATAGCAAAAGTGATATATGATACTAAGATACGCGATATTCGTGCAGCATTGGGGACACATACTTTTGTTTCCAGAGTACAAGGTGGAAAACTGAAAGCTAAAAATGAGATACGTATCTCTCATATTTTTAAAAATGTACCTGAAGACTTTTTACGGATGATAGTCACACATGAACTCGCTCATCTGAAAGTCAAAGAGCATAACAAAGCATTTTACAAACTCTGTACACACATAGAACCAGATTATCACCAACTCGAATTTGATTTGAGATTGTATTTGACGTATAAAGATGTATCTGGGAACTTATATACTTAGAGCTAATAGGGTTATTAGATTTTGTGAGTATTCCAATACTATAATTTAGCTATAATACACAAAATAAATAAGGTTCCTTTATCATGTCTAATCATCCAACACTTTTACAACAATTCCGCTCTTTTTGTTACCAGAACAAGGCAACAGACTTTGAACAGGCTATCGAATATTTTGCTGTCTTTGGTGGGATGGGATGGAATGTTGATTTTTCTAAAACTATTGAAGAACTCATAGAGAAAAAGATACTCTCTAATTATCGTTATATACATGGGGATCTTACAAAGATAACACATTCAAAGCCTACTTATCATGCTATGCTTACAGCTATAGCTACAGGAGACAGACGAGAATACTCTGCCTTTAAAAAAGTAAATATAGGGAGAGAAGAGGGCGAAGAGGTCATAGATTTTCTTATAAAAGATGGTTTTTTGGTCTTTGATAAGTCAGTAGAAAAACCGGTAAATGAAAAAGATGGTATCTCTGACAAACTTTTATTTATAACTCCCTTTATGCGTTTTTGGTTTGCAGTCATTTCTCCTACCTATAAAAGTATAAAAGAGGGTGATTACAAGGAAGTAAAGGAACGCTGGTCTCATATGAAGGCAGATTTTTCTACTCTCATTTATGATCAACTGGTCTTGGAAATGCTTCAACAAGGTTTTAAAGATGCTTTTGAAGGGGATCCTATTGTTGCTCTAGGCGGTTACTGGGACAAGAATGTTGAGATAGACATTTTGATAAAAAGAAAGTCTGGTGAACTGATAGCCGGTGTTTCTAAGTACTCTAAGTCGAAGGCTAACAAAAGTGAATTGACAAAATTAAAAGAGAAATGTTCGCAGGCTGAACTTGATGTGGAGAGCTATATCATTTTTTCTAAAAACAAATTTTCATCTGAACTTAAAAAAGAGAAAGGGGAGAAGTTAGAACTTTTCTCTCTTCGTAACCTTACAGGTCTTCTTGCAGACCTAAGTGAAAAAGATCTGACTGAACATACAAATAAGATGTATTAATTAAGAAATTTTGGAAACTTTTACTAACATGATATAATAAAATAAAAAGGATAGTGATATGGAAGAAAGAGAAGTAGTAGAGCAGCCAAAACCAAGTATTGAGAGAGTGTTATATACGATTCTTTATTTAATCATAGGTAGGTTTATCTCTATGGTTCTTTTTATAGTTACTATTACACAGTTTATTTATAGTTGGTTGGGAGATAAACCCAATGCAAAGATCTTGGTGTTCAGTCAAAATATGGCTGAGTATACAAAACAGCTTGTGGAGTATGTAGGGTTTAATACAAATGAAAAACCGTGGCCTATAGGTGATTGGCCTGATGTTTAATCTAAACTATTAATACAGACAGTTCATACTCTGTTCATAGTTGAACACTATAATTTTTACAAAATTTCTAAGGAATAATCATTATGAATAAAACTTTATTACTATTATCATTGACAAGTACGATGATATTCGCATCATCTGGTGCAGAGCTGACTAAAACAAACTGTGCCTCGTGTCATATATTAACAACACCTACACCAGACATGATCCCAGATATGAAAGCGCCGGCCATGGATGCCGTTATGTTCCATATAAACCTTGATATGAGTGATAAAAAAAAGATCAAAGCTTTTATTATGGATTTTGCCATTAATCCGAAAGCATCTAAATCTGTATGTGAATCAAATAAAGTAGAACAATTTGGTGTGATGCCTTCTCTGAAAGGTAAAATTTCAGAAGCAGATCTAGGTGCTGTTGCAGATCATTTGATAGCCAATTTCCCTAGTCCCCAATTTGTTGCTATGATCAAAGAGATACAGAGAAATGACAAAATGACTGCATTAGTGAACTCACCATTCCTCATCAATCAAAGAAGCTTACCTCATATGACAAAGGTGCTCGTACACAATTGGGATAAAGCAACACTTGGATTGACTGAAGATCAAAAAGATAAATTGATCGATGTACGTATTGATACAATGTCTGCGGTAGGTAAGCTCAAAAAACAGATCAAAGTGTTAGAAGCAGATATCATAGAGGTATTGGTAGACGGTGAAGATCCTAAAAGTGTAGATGCAAAAGTAGATGAAGTGGCAAAATTAAAAGCGCAAGCAACAAAAGTACATTTAAAATGTATTTCTGATACAACTGCTATTTTAACAGATGAACAAATGGAGCATTTATTCCCATTTTGGGATGTTTAATACATTACCCTCTAATCTCTAAAAAGTTCTTGGTACTGATATCGTCCCAAGGCTTATTTAGTTTTACAAATTTCTGATAACTCTCCAATACACGTTTAAAGTCATCACTTTTATTACTTTCTACTTTCAATACTTCATCAAGAGCTACTTTAGCCGCATCCATCATATCTTTAGGGAATGTTTTGATCTGTACATTTTCAGGCAATACCTGTAGTGATTTTGCATTTTCATAACGGAATTCTTGCAGCATAGTGGATGTCATCTCTTCAGAGGCAGCGGTGATGATAGCTTGATGTTCAGCACTTAGCTTTTCCCATCTGGTTTTGTTAAAGGTGATCTCCAAAATGGAACCAGGCTCATGCCACCCAGTATAGTAATAGGGTGCTGCTTTGGCAAAGCCCATCATACTGTCCAGTGCAGGTCCTACCCATTCAGTCGCATCGATGGTACCGCGTTCAAGAGAAGTGTAGATCTCTCCGGCAGGAAGAAGCACGGGATTGACACCAAGTTTTTTCATCACTTCGCCACCCAGTCCAGGAATACGCATTTTAAGCCCTTTGAGATCAGCCAGAGAGTTGATCTCTTTTTTAAACCAGCCACCCATCTGTGGTCCAGTTGTACCTCCTATGAGAGGGTAGAGGTTAAACTTACCATACATTTCACGCCAAAGATCATAGCCCCCGCCAAACTTCATCCAGGTGATCATCTCTTCGCTGGTAAGCCCCAAAGGCATACCTCCAAAGATGGAGAATGCAGAATTTTTACCTTTCCAGTAGTAGACACCGGAATGAAAAGCATCTATTTGAGCAGCAGACGTAGCATCAAAGACCTGCAGGGCAGGGACAAGAATGTTTTTAGCATACACTTTGATCTCAAGGCTTCCTCCAGAGAGTTCAAAACAACGTTTGGCAAAGTTATCAACCCCAGTTCCCATTATGGGAAAGTGCGCAGGCCAAGAGGTAGCAAGTTTGAGTGTGACTTTTTTAGTCTTCTTGATAGCAACGGAACCATCTTCTGATTTTTCTTCTGCTCTATGACATCCATTGACAGCCAGTGCTGTAGCACCTAATGCTGTTGTGGTTAAAAAGTCTCTTCTTTTCATCTGTGTATTTGCCTTTTTATGTACCTAGGTATGTATGCTATTATAACTAATAGTTTTGGTGGGGCAATACCATTAAGTTAAGAAATTATTTATATTATTAATACTATGCACTCTCCACTTCCACAGAACGCTTAATTTAACGGCGTTCGTAGGGGGAACTGAACAATCTACAGGGAAGTCAGTGTTTCATTTTTTGTGTCTAGACTAAGTCTATGTATAAATTGTTTAGAATAAAACTCCCCTTTTTCTTTAAAAAGAGTAGCAATATCAGGCATATATATCTCATCAGACGTCGTAATAAAAAGGTCTACCCAGGGCTTGAAATGTTCTTTTTTTAAATTAACAATCGTAAAGTGAGGTCCAAAAGGATCCCCATTATAAGCCGTTCCATCCAGAAAAACCAAATCCCAAAAATTGACTAAAAGCTCTATATGTTCTCTCCACTCTTCATTGTTTATGTCATCCCCAAATTCAACGAGAAAAATAGTTCCTATTGTTTTGTCGTTTAGAGCTCTTTCATAAAACAAAGTTACAAACGTTTTAAGATTTTCTCTATTAATTCTATTTTGAAGTTCCAGCCTTAATCCTTTTTGTATAAATCACCTAGTAACACAAGTGTAATAAAGGTAAAAGATAATTTTTTTGAAATTATAGCAAAATGTACATATGAACATTTTTTTAACATACATTAATCTAGACAAAGTACCATAACATAGTTAGAAAATAAGGGGTTGCATGAACTGTCATATTTGCGACAAAGCTACAGTGTCCTTTGTACATGAAAAAACAGATATCACTTACTATCATTGTGAGGATTGTGAATATATATTCAAATCGCCAGAAGTTTATCAAGATTTTGACTCTCAAAAAGAGCGTTATAATTTACACGAAAATAATGCAGAAGATGAGGGATATCAAGCCTATTTCAAACGTTTCCTGGATTTTACACTACCACTTGTAGGCGAAGTACATAACGCACTTGATTTTGGCTGTGGAAGAAGTTCTCTTTTGGCAACCCTTTTGGAAAAAGAAGGGATAGTTTGTGACTATTATGATCCTATTTATCATCCGAATACACTGAATAAAAATAAGAAATATCAACTTATCGTCTCCACTGAAGTTTTTGAACATTTACATCAGCCACGAGAAGTATTTAAAAGTTTATTAGGACGTTTGGAAAAAGGTGGCTTTTTGGCAGTTCAAACACAGTTTCATCCTAATGATAGTGAAGCGTTTAAAAAGTGGTATTATCATCAGGATCCTACACATATAGTATTTTTTACGGCGCAGACTTTTAAAATACTTTGTAAAGAGTGTGGCGTAGGGTTTGTGAAAGATAATGGAAAGAATATGTTACTAATACAGAAGGAAAAGTTATAGTTCTTAGTGAATGCTTACTTTTAAATTATATACTATCATAAGTAAGTACATAAAATTTATATCATGCTATTATATAATATAAAGGTTTTATTTTTATGAAAGAAAAAGTTCAAAAATTATCGTTAGATGATAGAGCAATGCAAAAAGCAGTTGATGAAGTATATATAAATTCAAAGGCTGGTATTGGTGGTCATTTCATTCTAGCTTTATTTATACCTTTTATTTTAATGGATGAACTTTCTTTAAGTATAACTCTGCTAATTTTTCTTTTTCACACACTGGTTCTCGCAGGACGTGCTTATACTGTTTTAAAATATTATAAGATTAGAGATAGTATTGTTGAAGTAGATAGTATAATTTACTGGCTTAACTTGTATAGGTTGGGTGCATTTATGACAGGATTTGCATGGGGTATTACATTCTTTTTTCTTACTGGTATTCCTGTAGAATATGATTTTATTATATATGCTATTATTATTGGTGCAGCATCTGCAGG
>RCND010001831.1_pt1 | contig 11956 bp, 9 predicted proteins | sample 2041351 | NCBI WGS metagenome assembly RCND01 (sample SAMN09708230, study PRJNA481090) | Marine sediment metagenome, whole genome shotgun sequencing project. | biome: marine sediment; feature: ocean; material: sediment; isolation source: Sewage treatment plant 12B marine sediment (STP12B) ...
TAAAGGCTAAAATAACTTCGATACTTGGCAAAAAGGGAATCGTAAGATATAATGGTGTGGACACAAAACTGGATTTAGATAAAGGGGAGTATTTAATCTCTTCTGGTGTTTTTCATAGTAGCCTTTCTTTATGATGCTTCCACTGTTTGAATGGCACTTTGAACCTTTTCGAGCAGAGCGGGTACTTTTTTATACGGATCGCCAGCACCTAAAGTCTCGATGGGCAGGTAACCGCGATAAGCTGATTCCTTTATGATCCCGAATAGCTTCACAAAGTCGCTTGGCGTCTCTTTGCCATCTATCCAGACATTCTCCTTGATTTGCCATGTAACGGCATATTTGATATTCTGCTCAATCTCCATATAAGGATCGTGCTGACGATAACCTCCAATATCCAGGTTCAGCCCCAGCCAGGGTGAATCAACCATTTCAAAAATCCGATCCACATCAGCAGCTGTTTTCAAAAAATCGTTGTGATTCTGCACTGCGATAATTACGCCATATTCCTTCCTGCAATAGCACATTAAACGAATAGACATTCAGGCTAATTTTGAATTTGTGACTGAATTTCTTTGACACGGAGGCAGGGATTGAAGCCATTGGGGAAATCCCGGAAGCGGCAAACGGAAGAGAGGCAACAATAGGAGTGGCCAGCATTGTTTTCACAAAGTTGCGGCGAGTTTTTTGATTTTTCATAATATTCAGTAGATAAAGCAGAATGCTTATTGAAGTAAATACTCCGGTCCTGTATTTATAATTGTTGCATATGGTTTCATCTCCACCTGCTTATTTGGAATGTAACAACCCACAAAATTCGCTGTATTGGTAGACCGGATTTGTTTCATGATACCCAGTTCAATGTAAGGGTCATCATCCAGCGTGGGAATATCGAGCAATGCAGGATAATCTGAATTATAGAATTTCCACAATTCTCCTGCTTCCCCAGATTGATGAAGGCCAAACCTGTTTTTCTCCACTTTAAGTTTGATCTGATCAAAACCTTCCGGCAGATATTTCGCATCCTGATTTATGGTATTGCCAGAGAAGTATTCTGTTCCCGTTGGGTCCGAAAAAATTGAAGCCCTTGGATCAAGGAAGAGGTTATTAACCAGCACCACTTTTGCGGGTTTATGATCTCCTTTCGCACCCAACAATATGGGACCTGAGGTCACAAATGTATTGTTGGCGATGATCATGTTTTCCAATGGATCAGCTTTGTGATTCATCAGGTTAATGGCAAACCATTCACCTGTCTGAAAATAGTTATTATACACCATCTGGTTTTGACCCTCCTTAATCCGAATACCAGCTCCCCCCAGAAAAAAGTTTCCATATACCGCGTTGTCACTGCCATGCCTCAGTGTAAAATGAGACTCATCGTTGTTCTCAAAAGTATTATAGCGGAATATATTCTCACGGGCCTTGGACGAGATAATTTCGCCATCTCCCTTGCATTTTGTGAAATAGCAATACTCCACAATTACCCGGCTAATGAATTTGGATTGAAAGCTGTATCCGATGCGCAGGGCTTCGATCCCATAATCGCCTCCGGCTCCAGGTGGGGCAGTATGGTTCTTAAACGAACAATATTTGACCAGATGGTAGCCCGGTACAGTAGGATGGACCTGGATTTCAAGCACCGAGGTTGTTGATGTTTCAGGCTTCTTCTCAAAGTTGCATCTGATTACCTGGTTGTATTGTGATCCTGGCAGAATATTTAAGTAGTAGTGGCTTTCATAATTAGAGAAATTCAGGTTTTCCAGCCTGTTATAGCTTCCCGACACTTTCAGGATATCTCCTTTTGTGCTTCCGTTTACAAATTGAAATCCGGTAAAGAGGATAGAGTCTGCAAACAGGTTTATACTTGACTGCCCGGTAAATACGACTGATCCCAATTCTTCCGCAGTGATAATGATACCGTTTGTGAGGATATCCAGGATGACATCGGAAAAGGTGCCGCTCTGCCAGACAATTGAATCCCCGCTTACTGCCTGTTGCTGGGCTTTGTTAAAATTATCAAAGCTTTTAACGGGAAATACGGCTGCATTTGAATTAACAAAAGTGAAAAGCAATAGCAGGCAGAATGATCTCAATTGCCACGGGGTACTTCGTCTTGTTTTTATCATCTTTTTATCTTTCTAACAATACTTTTATCTATGCAGCTAAGCAATTGGTGATTAACTCATCTGTTGATATACATCAAAAAACCAGGTGTTCCCTTGTTTTCCCTCCTGGAATGGGGCTGTTAAAATCTTTCCCACGGTTCTCCTTCATGGTCTTGCTGAGATCATTGATTATAGATTGGAGCTCCTCATTTTCGGAGATGTTGAAATTCTCACCCACATCACCCTGATGATCATAAAGCATGCGGGCATAAACCGCAGAATCCGATTCACTCCATTCAGTGTAGGCATATTGCCCGGTTTTAATGGTGAGGCCATCAAACCATTTGCTGATGACATAATTCTTCCAATCCATCCCGGGATCATTCACCAGGGGGACAAGGCTTTTCCCTTCCAGGTGTTCCGGTAAGTCAAGTGCGGCAAGTTCACTCAACGTGGGATAAATATCTACGAATTCCACCATGGCATCGCAATTTGCTCCTTTGGTTTTACCCGGAACCTTTAGCATAAGTACCGACCTAAGTGAGGTTCTGTAATTACTTTGCTTATTCCAAAGTCCATGCTCCATCAGGTTGTAGCCATGATCGCCCCAGAGGATCACAATGGTATTCTTGTCCAGTTCAAGTGCCTTGAGTTCATCAAGTACCATTCCAATCATCTGGTCTACATAGCTTACACAGGCATAATATCCATGGATAAGGGTACGCGCCAGGGAATCACTTACCTGACCTTCAGCGGGAATATCCCAGTACTTTCGCAACTCACCGAAAACATGTTGGGCTTCCGGGGGGCCATTCTCAGGGGCAAACCTGTATTCCGGAAGATGGATATCCTCCCTGTCATATTTGTCCCAGTACCGCGAGGGAGCATTGAAGGGAAGATGGGGTTTCTTAAACCCGCAGGCAAGGAAAAAAGGCTGATCCTTTCCTTTCAGCCTGCGGAGATCGCTGATTGCTTTCAGCGCGATTTTGCCATCACTGTAGGCACTGTCCTGAACATCTGCACTCTCATAGGTGGGCCCCCTTAATCCTTCCCTGTTGGCAAGGATTACATTTTCCGGCGAAAGGTAATCACCCGGGGCGAGAGTCGGAGTCGGAGCCCATATCTCATCCCAGCTGCCTGCCAAATCATTCCTGTGGTGAAATATTTTTCCATTCGAAATTGTAACATATCCATTGTTCCTGAAGTGTTTGGGAAGCGATAGCACCCCGGGGTTATCCTCATCAGCACGGGTCCGATAATCCACATAACGGAAACGGGTGGGCCTGGTCCCGGTCAGCAAGCTCGCCCTGGAAGCTCCACATACCGGGATATTGCAGTGTGCCTCTGTGAAGATCATTCCCTCCCTGGCCAGCTGATCCAGGTTGGGCGATTGAATGTGGCTTGCACCGAAACAGTTCAGTTCTGGCCGTAGATCATCCACAGCAATAAACAGAATATTAGGTCGCTGATCCTCCTTTTCAGAAGGCTGACACGCCAGAAGCAATAACATGCAGCAGCTTATAAGCAAGGTTAGAGGGAGTTGTTTCTTCATGATATCGTTAATTAATATGGGTGTAAGTTATTGCCTTGATTCGAATGAAATCTTTCGGATCAAGAGCTGCATGGGTCACCTTTAGTGTCTTAATATAGCCCTTAAAATACTCTCTGTGATTCATTCTTCCCCCGATTGCCACTTTTCCCACAGGATTGATGATGGTTTCAGCAAAAGCAAGCGGACCGTCCAGCTCCTTTTCTCCATTAAAATAGGTAGTCATCACCTCGTTGTCATAAGTAACTGCAACATGCAGCCACCGATTGACAGGATGAACCAGGTTCTCATCTATGAGAATAACAAATCCGCTATCCGATCGCAGATAGCCATCCAGGTAGCACTGGTTTCTCTCATTAATACGCAGTTCGATCATTAACCTCTTATTATTCTTATCATCCGGATCCTGAAAATGAATAAATCGTGGAGCAGTGTTCTCAGGATGGGAAGAATCTGGTTTAAAAACCACCTCCACAGTAAAGGCTTTGGCCTCTCCGATGGGATTATTATCAACCAACAACATATCCCCATCCCCATCGAAATAGACTGCGGTGCCAATCTCAGTTTCGATTACTTCAGGGTCTCCATTTACAGAAACACCATGTCCTCCAATTTCTTCCAGGCTGTCAATTTCCCAGGTTTCCGATTTCTCCAGGCTGCATGCTGTGAAAAACATTCCTGTGAAAAGCAAAATGGCTGCTGCCATAAATTTTCCTGCTATTTTCATTTTCATCGTGTACATCTTAGGGTTAAAATTCATTAGAATTTGCATAAGGCCCCACATCTTCGGTGGAGTGATCGATACCATCCAACTCATTCTCCTTCTCATCAATAAGGATCCAGTTCTGTTCAAATTTCACGTCCTCGGAGATATCAATATGGTTCCTTTCGAAAGTGATGTGGTCCGAGTCAATAATCTCCACTCCTGCATGCTTCACCACCCCTCCACCGGGGTCTGGTGATAAAGGGGTACCATCCTGGTCCCACGCCAGTATGGTATTCTGATGTAATCTGAACCCGGAGAAAGTAATGTGTGAGGAGTTGTAGATCCGGATGGCATTTTCTCCCTGGAGGGTTACTCCTAGCATGGTCTCTGCCCTGATCACAAGGCCCGGTGCAGCCAGGTTTCTCCCATTGATAAAGATGTGACTTTCCCCATCATTTGTGCTGTCATTGTGAGCATACACTCCGTCTTTCACAACAATTGTATCTCCCGGTATGGCAGAGGCAATATTCAATTCCAGTTCTGCCATGGAGGATACGGTAATGGTTTTTGGAATGTTGGCCCTACCCTGGCCGGGGGAACAACCAGCTGCTGTCAATAGTACAAAAACTCCTGACAGCGTGAATGAAAACTGAGTGCGATGGGATATCCGCTTGATCTTCATAAGTGATTATTCTAATATAATTTTCTGTGCCTCAATGATTTGATTTGTCTGATCGCTGATCTGGATAAAGCAGAGGCCTGTTTGCTTGCAGGCGCTCAGATCTATTTCAGCTGTTTGCCCGGTAAAATAGGACGCATAGAATACCTGGCCCAGCGAGTTCAGAAGCTTAACAGCATAAGCAGAATTGTCATTGTGGACCTCCCCGGCATCAATGTAAATAACATCCCTTGCCGGATTGGGATAAACCCTGAACGAACTCTCAACCCCTATGGAACCAATTCCAGTATTTGATTCCGCTTCCCATGCACTCTTTTGCCCAGGGAAATAATTCAGGTTGCCCACAGGATAACTATTATCGGCAGCGGTATATGAGACAGAATTTGTGGGGTATGAAAGATCCACTTCGTCCAGTGCATAGCCTCCATCTCCTCCCACACACCAGTTATCAGGATATGCTGCAGATGAAGGATTTGTATAATATGCATTCACAAATGCTGAAAGCGGATCGCAGGATAATGTGAATGATAGGGGCTCCTGGAAATATGCCTTATCCACATTTGGGGCACCAAGGGCTGTTTCTATGGTGGGTGTAATGGCCCAGGGAACACTCACAGAATCGTAGCTGGCCCATACATCAGTCAGGACTTTGTCGTAATAAATATTGTTATTTCTTACTTCTATCACCTGTCCGGCAAAAACAGTATCAAGCGAAATCACACTGAAATGTTTTTCCGGCTGGGTCTGTTCTGTGATGCGGCTGTCCACATGTCCGAGACTGATGACATTGGCAAACAAACTATTGGTGACTCTGGCTGTTCTAACATACCCCAGTTGAATCGCTCCATGATATCCCACTGTATTCAATGCTGTAAGGTGATCAATTTCCAGGTAGTTTACTTCAGATCCCATGTTGCGGATAATCCGGTCACTGATGTTATTGGCTGTCGAATTCTTAATAACCAGGGTATCTATGTATCTCGCTGCGGGACGCAAATCTAAAAACCGGCCGCCTCCGCCCACTGTGTTTCGGTGACCGCAGTTACCAACCACAACATCCGAAATATATACTTTCATGGAATCGGCACTGATCACGATACCGGCCTCCCGATCGCCTTCAAACAGACAGCCTTTTACGGTATAACGAGTTCTTTTTCCCCTGGCTTCCACCATTTTGCTCAAATAGCCACCGTCAGGTTGCATCCCGGTGAAGGCAATATCCTCAAGGCTAAGGTCATTATAGGCATAAATGAAGTCGGCGCCATAAGTGCCATCGCTTCCTTTCCCGGGAATCAATTCAGGCAAAACCCCATCTCCCTCTTCAGAACGTATATGCAGGTGGTAATCATAGTTTTTTATGGTCTTGCCCTGGGGATACTTATGTCCTCGTTTTAATTCAAAAATTACATCTGGGTTTGATTTTCTCTCGGTAGTATCTGCCTCAATGGCATTATACAGGGTATTGCTATATGCTTCAGGATCTCCTGAATATGGAGGAGCCCAGCCATCAACTTTGACAATCCGGGTTTCCTGTGCCAGAAGTGAGAGTGAAGATGCAAGAATCAGCATCAATGTCGGGAATACAATTTGACGTTTACTCATGGTTTTAGAATATTAATGTTGGTATATAATGTGATGGGGAACATCATTTGCTTTTTTAGTTACTGTTTAATAAATTGAAGGGCCTTGACCATAGTCTTCCCGGAGTAACACTTTAAAATATATGCCCCAGGAACCAGGCCTTCCACATCCACGGTCGTTTTACCAGGAAATTTACCTGCCAGGAATCTATTGCCCGACATATTATAAACTTCAAATTCATCTAAAATATCCGCTCCCGAAACAATATGAAGATGTTGATCCGCAGGGTTTGGATAGATCGAGATCAGCTCCGGATCGCTTTCATGTTGAATCACATCTGTTGTACCGCTCACGGTCACTTTAAAGCGCATCATTGTTGAGTTGCTTCCGCCCAGATCGGTCCCGCCATCATCCTGAACTGTAACCGCAATATTCACTTCACCGGGTGCCTTCATCTGAAACTGGAGCAGCGCCGTATCTTCTCCCTGGGTATAAGTGATCTGAGGAGTTGTGATAACAGATGATGACATTCTGATGATGGAGACTGAGAGTTCCTGTGTACCATCGTTCCCGTCAAACAATCCCGCTAGTGTCACGCTATGGGTAGCACCTTCATCCAACATAAGCTCCAGATCTTCTATCTGGTCGATGGTTGGGGCTGCATTGATATATTTGATCAGGTTGAACTCATAGACCAGTCTGAAAGGCTCCCCATCTGCATGGCTGGCTTTTAGTTCAATGATTCCTTCTCCACTGGCATTCTTTTGGGGTTTCACAATCAAATTGCAACTGTTGTCCTGGGTAATACCTTCAACATGGATGGAATCAAGAAGGAGTGAGTCGTACGTCACAAGAAACAGGGAATCGATTTCAGGATGAATTCCTGAAATGGTGATTGTATCCGGCTCGGCACCTATAAACCATATGGGTTGATCCACATTGAAATGATACGCTGTACTCGCTTTGAGTGACAAATCACTTACCTCGGCTTCGGTGTATACCGATTCTTTGAAAAGGACAAATCTGTTCAGGAAATGGTAGGCCGAGCGTGATGAGATCTGAATGGTATAGATCCCAACTGTATCAAACCTGGCGTAAATATCATGGGCATCATTGTCACTTGTTTTGGCTCTCCAGGTCCAGTTGTCGGTTCCATTGCTATACACCTTAAACCACCCACCCGATCCGGCCCCATTGGGACAATCGTTGGTGCATATGCCATGGGGATGAACCACATGTCCATTTTTTTCTCCGTAAAAATCGGCTGCCCCAGGTATGCTTAACCAATCGTCGTTGTGCTCGGTATAGTCGGTTCCTTTCCCCACTTTATTGTGCCAGATAAATCGGTAAGTTCCAGGATTGTTGATTTTAATCTGATAGGATAAGAGCTGATTTCCGGGGTTAGAAAAATAGTCTTTGGTGCCATAGAGATAATCAATATCATGCACTCCAACAGAAGCTTCACTGGAGTTCCACCCGGCATATGCCGTGGATTCAACCTCAACAACCACAAGTGAACTGTCCTCCATATAAAAGTGCTGAGCTTCGGTTGGAATCAATAACCAGAGCAGAAAGCAAATTGTAATTGTAGTCCTCATCGTACGCTTCATTGTCACAAGGTGATCATCTGTAATTTCTTTTTTGTAGCGATTGACCGGAAGACTCCAAAAAGTCAGATTTTTGTCCGTTCCGGGCAATCATTCGGTCCAATATCTCGATACAGAAAAGAAGTCCCCGGGGATGATGAAGTGTCTCACCATAGGGGAACTGAATCTTCCCTGTATGATAAGCATAGGTAAATGACCTGTCAAACCACTCCACCAGCCAGGGTTCGGATGAGTGTTCCATACCCAGCAACAGCATCACCCAAACCTCGTTCATCACATAGGGGGGTAGAATCCTGGCCCTTTTCATGGGATCCGGATCATCGGGCCAATAATAACGCACAAGACCCTGCTCTCCTTTGCGCTCAAGCCAGAGTAAGTCCATGACATCTTTGCCCAATCCAAGTGCGTCTGTGAACATTTCATGATTCCCGGTTCTGAGGGCCTCATCCATGCACATCCAGGAGGCCTCCACACTGTGAAATCCATCCGCGACCCGCATGGTTTCATGGGTGTGATAGGTTTTGGAATAGGGGGTATAATCAAATTGAAGAAACTCATAGGCAAATCTGAGATCCTTCTGATAGTGCCTTTCCAGGATGTTGCGGACACAAAACGTGGCCATCATTTCCAGGGAAGGTTCTGACTTGTATTTAAGGAATGGAGTGAGTGCACTCAGAAAATGAATCCAGAACCCCAGTCGCCTGGTGCCCGGCTCACGCCATGATTCAATAAATTCAGCCCTGGGTCCCATTCCGGGGGCCTGAAAGGCATTGGAGGTAAGTTCACGGTTAATGGCATGGGCACTTTCAATGGCCAGGGAAGCTACGGTTTCATCACCGGTGGCATTGTAATACTCTCCTAGACCCATAAACATATAGACCGAAGCCAGTATATCCTGGTGGGGAATTAGCTCATCACCCTGGCGGTTTACCCTTTGTCTCCAGAGTGAACTCTCTTCCTCAAAAGCATATTTGACCAGGAATTCATAACCCTGCCTGGCCGCCTCAAGGTATAATGAATCTTTCTCTACATGGTTATAGAGGTAGGAATAGAACCAGAAGCAGCGACCCTGGTGGTACATCCTTTTGTCAGACTGAATCATCTCCCCATTTTCATTAAAATAGCTGTCAGTCCGTGGAATATATCCACCATATTCCTCATCCACCACATGATTGCGCCAGAGGGGCAGGTTATGCTTTTGGAATTCCGCATGGAAAATATCTCTTATATCCTGAAGGGACCAGGATCCGATATTGGTGAGCCTTGAAGGACCGGTCCCCGTACCATAGTTTGTACCATCACGCCTTTCGCCAATAGCCCAGAGTGGCAATCCTCCTGAGAGCATGGCACCCACTGTACCTGAAATACCTAAGAAATGCCTTCTGTCCATGCTGTCATTGCTTTACAAACATTTTTGTGATCTGATCCTCTACTTGTGATCCCGGCTCAAACAATGGATCAAAGATACGTGCCCTTATGGCGCAGATTCCGGCAGGGAGGTCCGAAATATCCACTTCCAACTGATGCTTTCCAGGCCCCATCTTTCCGGATGAAACCTCCTTTACAAGGCTGCCATTCACACTGGAAATGGAAAACCCCACACTGCACTGCCTGTTGCCTGCAAAGGCAATATGGAGGGTATTGTCCGCAGGAACCGGAAAAAGATCCATGGAAAAGTTACCACTAGTGGAGAACCCATTGGGGATCTCTACAGCAACAACCGATTCATCCGTAAAATTGGCTGATCCCACAACATAATCAGTAACCAATACATCAATGGGATTTTCCGTTCCACTCAATTGACCGCTCCAATGGCTGAACATATACCCCGAGTCGGGGACTGCAGTAAGGGTAATCTTTGTGCTGTCGGGATAGTACCAACCCAGTGGATCCGCTTCCACATGACCCGGGCCCATCGGGTATACGATGACCTGATGAAGAGGGGGCGTATCAAAATAAGCCGTGACCTGTTTGTTCGCATCCATGATCAAGGTATCTGGATTGCTTTGACCGGTAAGGTCCCCGCTCCAATTGATGAAAGTGCTATAAGCGGATGGTATTGCCATAAGCACTACTTCTGTTCCGGCATTATAGACCCCCCCGGGAGGATCAAGCATGATCTTTCCTCCACCCTGAATTGCCGTCTCGAGCACCAGGATATCTGCATCATTCAGATAGGAAGGACCCGTGTTTTCTGCAGTGGCACGAGGTTTTACCCCTACCTCATTTGGAAACTCACTGCATCCGATATCTTTCATGGAAATATCCGATGGCCTTTGCTGTTTCATCAGGTCATAGGCCACCTCATAATCAATATCCAGTCCCGGATAGTTTGGAAGATCGGGATACCCGGATTGGGCTGAATCAATAGCCGTGCTTGTGGGCAGTAATTCATAATAGTCTTCGCTATTCAACTCCAGGCCGGGATCATCAATCCGCATGCCCTCCGGCTGTGAGATACCCAGTGGCCCATGGGCAATGTTACCAATCCACGTTTCCGTTCCCGTTCCCTCCGAGAAAAGGTTGTTATCCGGATCTGAAAAGATATTGTTGGCCAGGGTGATATGAGCAGGCGCATAGGAACCGGGGCTGCCCAGGCGAACCCGGGCACTGTTTACAAAGGTATTATAGGCAATAGTAATGGAATCCAGTGGGTCCACATTGTAATTCATGAGGATAAGTGAGCGTTCTTTCAGGCCGCTGAAATAGTTGTTATAAATCACATGGTGCTGACCCTCTTTCACCCGGATACCTCCCATTCCATTGAGGAAGAAATTTCCATAAACTACCCCCTCATCACCATGTCTGAGGACCATCTCTGCAACCGGGTTATCCTCAAATGTATTGTAGCGAAAGACGTTCTGACGAGCCTTGTTGGAGATTATTTCTCCGTCACCGTTGCACTGCGTAAAGTAGCAATACTCCACCACCGACCGGCTAATAAACTCTCCCTGGGAACTCAGACCAATGCGAATGGGTTCCACCCCCTCATCCCCGCCTGATCCATCAAAATTCTTAAAGGAACAGTACCGGATGGTATGGTATCCCGGCCTGTTTGCATCCACCAGGATGGATAAGATATTCTTGTCTAGTGAGTTGGCCCGGTGCTCCAGATTGCAGTAGGAGACCGTGTTATGCTCGCCGGCCGAGTTGATTACCAGGTATTTGGTGCAATCGTAATCTTTGATATTCACCTGGGTAATGTGGTTATAACTACCGTTTATTACAATCACGGCATCTGATCCGATGGAACCGGATAAATACTGAAACCCACTGAGTGTATTGTGATTTCCACTGATCAATGCTTTGGAATTGCCTGTAAATATGACTTTACCTGGAACTTCCGCTGCGATAACAAGTTGACTGCTGCCGATCACCATATATATATCCTGGTAGACACCTGTTTTCCAAAGAATGGTATCTCCTGACAAAGCTGATTTCAGAGCTGTATCGAAGCTACTCTTTGAATTCACTATATGGTTTCCTGAAAAAGCCGGTACACTGAATTGAATAAATAATACGGTGACGCATAGAGCAAACAGGGATCTCAGAGTTAGTCTTTTCATGGGAGTTTCTCGGTGACGTTAATTTTTCTTTTATTTCTTCTTGCCACTTGGCTTGGGATAAACTTTATCCTCCAGGGCCCATGCATACCATGTATCGGCCATTTCTTTGAGGCGTTGATTTTCTTTTTGGGCGAGGTTATTAAGCTCCGTGCGATCTTCTTTT
>RCND010001832.1_pt1 | contig 11955 bp, 11 predicted proteins | sample 2041351 | NCBI WGS metagenome assembly RCND01 (sample SAMN09708230, study PRJNA481090) | Marine sediment metagenome, whole genome shotgun sequencing project. | biome: marine sediment; feature: ocean; material: sediment; isolation source: Sewage treatment plant 12B marine sediment (STP12B) ...
TATTGCTTCTTACCTAGCTTACTGTTGTATTCTTCATAACGTTCGACAAACCCTTCATAAACATCAAAATCAGGCTTGCCCATATAGCTTAAGGCACAATGATCAATATGTTCTGGAGCAACCTTCAATTGACCGCTAACATGGTGCTCTAGCAGTTCTTTGAAGAAGGTCGGGTCTTTATCATACATCATATAATCAAAACGAACACCCGAACGTATAAACACCTTTTTCACTTTTGGGATTTCCCTTAATCGTCTAAGAATCTGCACATACTCTGTATGATCAACCTCTAAGTTATTACACTTCCTAGGGAATAGACATTGCTTCTCTTTACACACACCAACTTTTAGCTGTTTGGCACAGGATGGTTTTCTAAAGTTCGCTGTTGGTCCACCAACGTCATGGATGTACCCTTTGAACTCAGGGTCCCAAACCATTTTCTCAGCTTCCCGAACGATGGATTCTTCCGACCTTGCTTGCATGGTTCTACCTTGATGGAAGGTTAAGGCACAGAAATTACAAGCCCCATAACAACCTCTATTGGCTATAATACTGAATTTGACTTCTTTGATTGCTGCAACACCACCAGCTGCTTCGTAGGATGGATGATAATTGCGTTCATAATTTAAACCATAGACACGATCAAACTCCGCCTCTGTTAACGGTGGTTGTGGTGGCAACTGAACAACAAACTCTCTATCACTATAAGGTTCAATAAGGGTTTTTCCAGTAATTGCATCTGTGTTCTGAGACTGGGCTTTGAAGCTCATTGCATAGTCTTCATGGCTCTGCTTAATCTGTTTATATGAAGGTAGTACGGTCATATGGTAAAAACCCTCACTGGTTGATGATTTAAAACAGGTCCCCTTAATAAAGGTTAAATGTTCAATCGTCAAACCTGATGCTAAGGCCTCTGCGATCTCAATAATACTTTTTTCACCCATACCATAGACCAACAAATCAGCCTGACTGTCTAGAAGTATGGATCTTTTCACCTGATCACTCCAATAGTCATAATGGGCCATTCTTCTGAGGGACGCTTCGATACCTCCAATAATAATTGGAACACCTTTATAAGCCTGCTTAATTAGATTACAGTAGACGATGGTTGCTCTATCAGGACGTTTACCTGCCACATTCCCTGGGGTATACAAATCTTCTTTTCGTTTCTTTTTGGTCACTGTGTAATGATTCACCATGGAATCGATGTTCCCACCGGTTACAAGGAATGCATACTTCGGTGCACCCATTACTTGAATGTCCTTGTGGTCTTTCCAATCAGGTTGTGCGATAATGCCAACACTATAACCTTCCGCTTCAAGTAGCCTTCCTATGATAGCTGCGCCAAAAGATGGATGATCCACATAAGCATCTCCACTAACGATGATATAATCTAATTGTTCAATGCCTCTGGCATCAAGATCCTTTTGATTCATTGGTAAAAACATAAATAATAACCTTTCTGGTACAGTATATTCTAAGTGACCAGTTCTCTGTCACCAGACCAAAACTTCCTCATAACTCGTAATATAGTAATCTGCTAATGACTTTTTCTCTTCATCCATATCTTTTGAGAAATCATCATAGACAGCACAGCATTTCATACCAGCATTCTTTGCCGCCATTATGCCCATAGGGACATCTTCAAAAACCAAACACTCCTCAGGCTCAACACCTAAGTCCTCGGCTACTTTCAGATAAATATCAGGGCTAGGCTTCCCAGCTGCCACTTCACAACTGGTTCGAATTGTATGAATGTAACCATCCAAATCAAACTTATTCATTATAACACCAACCATTTCCTTAGAATTACTGGTGCCAATGCCTGTTTTATAGCCATTCCTAGTCAAACACTGAAGAAAATGTTCTGCCTTATCTTTCATTGTTACCTTTTGACGGTAATACTCTCCAGCCATCACATTCCACTCGGCCTTTATATCTTCTATATCATCGCTTATATTGAAGCGCTCTTTGAAGTATAGTGCTGTCTCAGTAAAACTTTTACCTTCAATAGACTTCTGCAAATCATCCGGAAGTTCATGGCCATGTTTATGCAGATATTCAATGTCAATGGCTTTCCATAACCACATAGAGTCTATAAGTGTACCATCCATGTCAAATATCACTGCCTTAATATTCTCTAACATAATTCTCCTGTCATCCTTCTATGGTGGTTATGTTATGGTGTAAGGTCAAACTATACCTCTAGGCTTCTTGCGTTTCCAATAATATGAGTTCTTCCTTAGTCAGTTCACGGTAGTCCCCCAGTGAAAGTGTCTCATCTAAAGGTAGTCCACCCATTTGAATTCTTTTTAAATAGGTCACCTGGGTGCCTACCGCTTCAAACATCCTTTTCACTTGATGGAACTTGCCTTCCATCAGGGTCACTTCTATCTCAGACTTAGCGCCAGCTGCCAGTATCCTAAGCTCCGCCGGCAACGTTGTGAAGTCATCCAGCTCCAGACCTGCTTTGAATTGTTTAACGTGGTCCAGTGTAACGATGCCATCAATTTTTGCATAATAGATCTTCTTCACATGCTTTTTAGGTGACAGGAGGCGATGAGCCAGTTGCCCATCATCGGTGAGCAGAAGTAGACCTTCCGTGTCTTTATCTAAACGACCCACAAGAGACAGTTGTTTCTTACGAGGATGGCCAATTAGGTCGATGGCTGTTTTGTTTTTACTACCCTCAGTTGCTGATATTACACCCGCTGGTTTATTCAACATGATGTATACATGTTCTTCATACCCAATAACTTGACCGTAAGCTGTTATCTTATCTTTTGTCTCGTCAATCTTCAAGTTCAAGCCTTTAACAACTTGATCATTAACCGATACTTTGCCATATCCGATGGCCTTCTTCACTTCACTTCGGGACCCTACACCCATATTACTAAGGTATTTATCTAAACGCATCATAGTTTTACTCCGTAGTCAGTTGGTTGGTTAGTTGGTTAGTTAGTAAGTTAGTCGGTCGGTTGGATTTTAGGTTATTTACACCCCTTCACACCTCGCGCCACTCGCTCATTGCCATCGCCAGCTTGGCTCTAGCTTATTCTTCAAACGTTTATTGACCACTTTACCCCAGCCCAGTCCACTACCCTCTACTGCTACCAGGTGCCAGCCATTCGATGCTTCTACTTGAACCGTTTCACCTTTTAAGTATCTAATAACATTTTCATTATCATGTTTATAATCAACCACAGCCTTAACATCCTTAGCATTCAAACCACTTGCAAAAGCCTGTGAGGGTTCAAACCGTTCTCTTTTCATTGTACCTAGTAGCCATCCGTTTGAAAAGGTTCTAAATCCTTTATTGTCTAGCGCTATCTCCGGTAAGAGGTATACAGTATCCTTCACACGGTTCAGTCTGTCAAGAGGCAATATCTGTTCGGTAATACCTACGTCCAATATAAAGCTTTTGATTGCTTCTAACGTCTTAACATCACAGGAAGCTTTTATCTTTAAACCTTCTATACCTTTTCTACTTTCTCTATCTTCTTTCTTTATAAGCTTTGCTATAAAATGTCCTTCACCGGTATGTCGTTGTGGCCATACCCTTGCACAATTGCTCAGTGCTTCATTCCCCTCAATACTAATGCCTTCACTCACTTTCAGTTGCTCTGCAAGAGGCACTAGCTTGTACCCATGGAATTCATTAAGAAACCATTGAATATTGCCTTCATCTTCCTCAATGTTATAGGTACAAGTTGAATACACCAAAACGCCACCTGGCTTTAGCAATCTATGGGCAGAATCAAGGATACTTCTCTGTACTTCAATATATGTTTCTGGTCCATCAGATACCCAACCAGCAATCAACTTAGGATCTTTACGAAACATACCTTCACCAGAACAAGGCGCATCTACCAACACCCTATCAAATACCTGAGGCCATCGATCTGCTAACTTAACCGGGTCTTCACTTAAGACCAATCCATTACGAATACCACTGCGTTGAACATTCTTATTAAGGGTCTTCACTCTAGACGGACTAATATCATTGGTTACAATCAATCCTTCTCCGAATAGTTGACCTGCTATCTGTGTGGTCTTTCCACCAGGGGCCGCACATAGATCAATAACAAGATCTCCAGGTTGCGCATCTATTGCGGTTGCCGGTGTCATGGCACTAGGTTCTTGGATATAGTAACACCCAGCAGCATAATAAGCATCTTTCGCTGGTCGATCTGCTTCGTCGTAATAAAACCCTTCTTCACACCAATCCATTGGTTTCAAGTCGTAATTTACTAACTTCTCTAAACCTTCTGGCGCCTTTAAAGGATTGATTCGAAGACCGTAATGCCTATCTTCTTCATAACTGTCTAAAAAAGCCTGAACCTCATCACCAAGAATCTCTGACATTTGATGAATAAATTTATCTGGTAATCTCATAATAACTCCTTATAGAAAACTAATACCTACCGCAAAAAGAGTAGCGTGCACTACGTTTCGCTTACCGTTCTAAATACAGTCACTAGAATTACGCGAATTATCGCAAATTAACGCAATCTAAATTAAAATTTGACAATAGGGTTATTGCTGAAGCTCTGATGGTGCAAACGTTTAAAGTCTATCAATAAAAACCCTTGCTTAAATTTGCGTAATTTGCGGTAGTCACTTAATTTTCATACAAAAACCATCTCACATCAGAGATGGTTTTCATTCATTATATGTGTATGCTCTGCGCTTTATAATTCTCTGCAACAATATCTAATCGTTGGTTGTATTCGACCAATTCGTCGATGTCACCTTTTTCCCATAACATGTAGAACTCATCTTGTATCTTGGTAATCTCTTCATCGTCATTAGATACTTTACTGATGTTCTGTATGTTGTTAAGAATGTCAGCTATAATACTGGATTTGAACTGGAAGGAGTCTTGAGCATCCATGACTTCTGAACGAATGGTAGACATCTCGCTGTCCATGTTATGAGCGGCTTCAGCTGCTGCAATCAGTCTCTGACGGATATTTTCAGGAATGTTGTGCTTGTATTTATAATTCAATGAATGTTCAATCGTCGCCCAGAAATTCATAGCAAGGGTTCTAATCTGTATCTCTGCTTGAATTCTTTTGAATCCTAGGGCAGTGTGCACGTCATAATAGACAATCATATGATAACTCTTGTAACCACTACTCTTGGAGTTAGCAATATAGTCTTTCTCATACTTGATGGTCATATCTTTACGACTCTTAATTAGATCAACGACCTTTTCGATGTCTTCAACGAACTGACAAATGATTCTAACACCGGCAATATCTTCTATCTCATCCTCAATATCACTAAGCATATACCCTTTTTTCTTTGCTTTTTCGAGAATGCTTGAAATCTTTTTGACTCTAACTGTAACGTACTCGATCGGTGAGTACTGGCCCAGTCGATGGTTCTCATTGGCGATGCTTTCAAACTTGACCTGCATCTCCTGAACCGCCTGTTGGTACGGAATTAGTAATTCCCTCCACTTGTTGGTTTCCAATTCATCCGCTCCTTTACACCCTTAGTAGGTTTGCATTGCCATACTACTTCTCAAGACTGTATAAATCATCAACCTTCTCTTGAAGATACGCTTTGGCATCTCCAATGCCTTTGTTGTAAAAGTATGGTCCGAAGTTCTCTCCGATAAAGTCCAAAATCAACATCGCTGCTAAATCACCAAGGTCTTCATCTCTCTCTTCAGAAAAAAACACCTTAATAGCTTCGATACCAACGCGCCTCTGTTCTTCCGTCAGCTCAAACAATTCGTTCAATGCACTCCCCTCCTTTGTCTCTTATTATTATAACATAGAAAAAAGGGATTCAATAGAGGGTATAGCGAATATTTGTTCCCAGGTCTCCCTATAAATAAATATGATTGTATAAAAGAACAAAAGCGACTACGTCGCGCTATCTGCTTCGCAGATATTTGTTGCGGCAGGAAATTTTCCTTGACATCAATGAAAATGCACTTATTTTATTGATTCAAAACTTAGACTTTCCTAGAGCATCAAAAAGGAGCCATTGCTTTCACATCAGCCCCTGATTCATTAGATATAAAACATGTTTGATTGTGTTTGATGGTATTCAGTTAATAAGTTTTCTAATGTAACACCTTTTAGCAATGACTCCATTGTGCTTTGTAATGGATGCCATAGATGTTCTTCGAAAACTGCTTCTATTTCTTTTTGGCCTTCCGTTGGTAAAGATCCTAAGTCAGATTTACCTTCGATAGCTTCAATGATGTCATGCACGGTGATCGCTTGAAGCGGCTTTGCTATATAATAACCACCGTGTTTCCCTTTAATGCTCTTCACTAGACCTTGCTTTTTGAGATCAGAGAAAATCTGCTCCAGATACCGTTTTGACACATCTTCTATGTTAAAGATCTTCTGCACTGTCATTGTTGACTCAGAAGCTGTGGCCATATACATCATAATTCGAACACCGTATTTGGCTTTATTGGATATATTCATCTCATCACCTACTTATATATGTTCATTGAAAGGTATCTTTCGCCTGTATCCATAAGCATTGCAAGGATTTTCTTTCCTTTATTCTCTGCTCTTTTCGCCACTTCAATTGAAGCCACAACCGTTGCCGCAGAGGATATCCCTACAAGCATTCCTTCTTCGTTGGCTAAGCGTCGCATCATCTCAAATGCTTCTTCATTCTCAACTTGTACGATATCATCAATCACATCTGTGTTCGCCACTGCGGGTATGAACCCTGCACCAATACCTTGTATTTTATGAGGTCCAGGCTTGCCACCGGAAAGTACTGGTGAACCAGATGGTTCAACAGCTACTACCTGAAGTCCTGGGATTTTTTCTTTGAGGACTTCTCCATTGCCTGTAATTGTTCCGCCAGTACCAACACCTGTGATAAATATATCTAGAGTTGTACCAAAGGCATCAAAAATCTCAGCTGAAGTGAATTTTCTGTGTGTATCTGGGTTGTTAGGGTTATCAAACTGAGCCGGTACAAAATGGTTTGGGTGTTCTGCTTTAAGCTCTTCAACTTTACTAATAGCAGCTTTCATACCACCAGAGCCAGGCGTAAGCACAAGTTCAGCACCATAAGCTGACAAAAGACTTCGGCGTTCCATACTCATGGTATCGGGCATTGTCAAAATAACTTTATACCCTTTCACCGCGCCAATCATTGCCAATCCAACACCTGTATTACCACTTGTCGGTTCAATAATTGTATCCCCCGGTTTAAGTTCACCAGATTTCTCAGCCTCTTCAATCATGTTCTTTGCAATTCTATCTTTGATACTGCCACCTGGGTTAAAGGATTCTAACTTCACATAAATCTCACTGCCTTCAGGTACAACTTTATTCAACTTCACAACTGGGGTATTTCCTATTAGCTCTACCATATTGTTATATATTCTATTCATAAATATCTCCTTATCACGCATTTAATGTACGGTTATTTCGTATATATGTAGTATACCACCAAGGTAGATTGCGCACAACGCTTTTATATCCGCAATATCGTTTCGTTAAAAGTGATTAAATGACAACCACAGCGGCACGGCGGCACAGTGATTTATTTCTATTAAGATATTCTTTAATCCATATTGCACAAAAATTCTTCAACTTTTTATCAAATAAGTTAAAACCCTGAACCGATTGTCTTTTTTGGAATAACTCGCCGTGTCGCCGTGCCGCCGTGGTTGTCTTTTCTTTTCCCACAAAAAAACCGCCTCAACTGAGGCGGTTTAAGATTATTCGATTATTTCTGCAAGTTCTGCTTGTATTCTAGCAATTTCTTCTTTATGAGGAATGTACTTTGACTTCTGTACCGACATAATCTCGAAACCTGCTTCTGTGAGCAGTTTCTCTACGATGCCGATACTTTGTCCTCCCCAACCATATGAACCAAATGCAATGGCTTTACGATTCTTTGGCGCTAGACCTTTAAGGTATGTAAGGAATGCAGCAACTGTTGGCAGCATATTGTTGTTCAATGTTGGAGAACCAACACAGACATACTCCGCTGTAATCAGGTCTGTCATAATGTCAGAAATATGTGTCAGACTTACATTGTAGATGGAAGTAGAATACCCTTTGTCTTCTAAAACAGATTGAATGGCAAATGCTTGTTTCTTAGTGGAACCCCACATAGTATCATAGCAAATCACCGCTTTTTTCTCTGTTTTATTAGAAGCCCAATAATTGTATGCTTCTATAATCCTGTCGATGTACTTCTCCCAGATAATGCCATGACTTGGAGCAATCATTTCAATATCCAGTTCATTAATCAATTTAAGCGCTTTTTGAACCTGCGCACTGTAAGGTAATACGATATTCGCATAGTACTTACGTGCCTCTTCCATAATCACATCAATTGGATACTCATGGTCAATACGCTCTGATGAAGCTAAATGTTGACCAAATGAATCATTTGAGAACAACAGTTTTTCTTCCGGCATATACGCCACCATATTGTCTGGCCAATGAATCATTGGTGTCAATACAAACGTCATGCTTCTTTCTCCAAGGGAGATATTCTCTCCATCTTTGATTGCACGATAGTTATAATGATCGCCAAAATGTTCCTTAAGACCTCTTACACCATTAGGTGAAGCAATGATTGTAGCATTTGGTGCCTTTTTCATCACCGCTGGTAAAGCACCAGAGTGGTCCATCTCAACATGATTGGAGATGATGTAGTCGATTTTTGAAGGGTCGATGATCTTCGCAATCCGCTCAAACATCTCTTCTGCTAAGTACTCTTTGACTGTATCAATCAGCGTTACCTTCTCGTCAATAACAAGATATGCATTATAAGTAGACCCTCTTTGTGTCAGGTACCCATGGAAATTACGTAGATCCCAATCAACACAGCCAACCCAGTAGATACCTTTTTTGATTTCTCTTGCTTTCACTAGGGTTTACTCCTCTTCGAATTGATCTTTTCCTACGCCACAAAGTGGACATAACCACTCTTCTGGTACTTCTGCCCAAGCTGTACCTGGTGCAACGCCATTATCAGGATCACCATCCGTTGGATCGTATACATAACCACAAACTACACAAACATAATTACTCATATTATTTTTCCTCCATTTTTAACTTCGTTATTTGAATAACATCACTTCATTATAGCAAATATCAAAAGTATTTGCCAATGTTTACTTAGATAACAATATCAGTTAATTGATAATTATTATCGTTAGTTGTATTTTAGTACACAACACCTTACATGTCAAGGGTTTAGAGATATTTAAATCGTGTACGATTGTTCTTTATTTGTACACTATTCATGATTATCACCCAGAAAGTACGAATCATTCATTTATTCTATCCTTCAGAACTCTAATGACCATCATCAATGAAATAACTGTTGATAATAGGGCAATCATAGCAAAAGAAGTCTGAAGCCCAAACTGATCCCCAACCAATCCCACTATAGGGAACAAAATGATCATAAAAAAGCTGAAAACCATACTCTGCATTGACAACACAGTGGCCCTTCTCTCACTAGGTATTAATTTATTAATATAGTCACTCATAATCACAAATTCAATGGCTTCAGCCATACTTAAACCTATCATGCCTATCCCACTATAGGTGCCCGTTACCATAACCCACAAGAAGAACACCCCTGCAGCAAGTAACATAGTCAGCGTTTTTTTGAAACCAAATCGACGTTCAATTCGATGGGCTTGTGAGGCTGCTACCGCACTTAGTACTGATGCCACCGCAAGGACCAAACCAATTCGAAACTCACTGCGCCCACCCATCTTCATGAAATTCTGAATATAGTAAAATGTGGTTGTTACAAAAACACCGAAACTTTCAGCCATTATGATTAAAAAGCTTAGTCGTTTCGAAGAAACAATAATCCTAAAACTGTCTTTTAATTGATGTGCAAATGTTGCCCATGGGTTCTCTTGTTTCTCCACTTTCCCTACGCTTGGTTCTGTGAATGTTAAGGTTTGAAGTAGGGTAATAACCCCAATAACTAAAGCGCCTTTATAAACCAAACCATAATCTATTGTTGCCAGATATCCACCTATGGGTAAAGCTAAAGCACTGGTTAAATGAAAAACCACTTCCATACGTCCTTTGACTTTCATAAAACCTTCTTCACGACCGAGTTCTTTCATTGAATCATAGATTAGGGCTTCTCCTGCACCGGATTCAAGGTTATAGCTAAGTGCACTAAAAATAAAACTAAGTGCAAACCCTACAGTGCCTGTGCTAAAAATCATCAACACGGTGCCTACTATCGCCATAAATCTTCCTATAATTCTTGATGTTTTACGTCCAAGCAGGTCTGCCACAATGCCTGTAGGAACTTCCATGGTAAACGATGTCATGTGGAAGATTGCTTCCATAATCCCAATTTCAAACAGTGATAATCCACGGTATGCCAAGTACAACATCCATACACCGTTGGTTAAATTCAGATTTGCAATGGCTGTATAGATGTAATTCTTAGCTATATTCTTTTCTAATCTATTTGTTGACATAATACTTCTCCTCGATTTTCGAATGGGGCCATAAGTCAATTTTGGTGCTTTTAAGCATCAAAAAAGCAGACAAGAAACCATGTCCACAACAACAATAGTATATCAAATAAATATATTCAACGCAATAACTATGATCATAAATGTAACAATCTAAAAGATTTAAAATTCAATCGCGAAAAAAAGCGTCAACACTGAATACATGGAAACTCATCTATAATTCGGATATATAATATACTCACCCCTACTAAACATCACCTTAGGTAAGCCTACTCAAAGCTAAGAAAATTGGCAAATTATTTTGGTACACCTTTCAGCGTATGCGTACTTTTCCGCGGTTGAGTTTTTATCCTCTTTTGTGCTTTTCGCGGTCACTAATTATTATTGCAAAGGTACCACGAACCCTTTTGGCACAGGAGTCTGAGTGAAATCCTAGGAAGGGTAGCTAATGCAAGGTCGATGCGTACTCTAGTACGTGAGAGTTTGCATTAGCTACCCTGACGACGGAGTTTGCCAGAATCCGAAGCCAAAACAAAAAAAGCGTGTGGACCGAAGTCCACACGCTGTATTTTGTTAACTAAGTTTAATTAGTCGTTTCTAGCCGCTCTAAGGTATGTTTCATATCTTGCCTTAGCATCTACTTCTGCTTTAGCAAACAGTCTCTCAGCTTGTTCTGGGAAAGTGTTCTGAAGTGATGTGAAACGTATTTCGCCAAGAAGGAATTCTTGGAAGTCCGTTGAAGGCTCTTTTGAGTCAAGAACAAATGGATTCTTTCCATCAGCAGCAAGTGCTGGGTTGAATCTCCATAGATGCCAGTAACCGGATTCTACAGCTTCTTTTTCTCTTTGTTGAGTTTTACCCATACCATTCTTAATACCATGAGCGATACATGGTGAGTAAGCGATAATTAATGATGGTCCATCATGACCTTCAGCTTCTACAAGAGCTTTCATGAATTGGTTCTTGTTGGCGCCCATTGCTACTTGAGCTACGTAAACGTAACCGTAAGTTGCAGCGATCATACCAAGGTCTTTCTTCTTAACCTCTTTACCACTTGCAGCGAATTTAGCCACTGCAGCTGTAGGTGTTGCTTTAGAAGCCTGACCACCAGTGTTTGAGTAAACTTCAGTATCAAACACAAGGACATTAACGTTCTCGCCCGAAGCAAGTACATGGTCAAGACCACCATAACCGATGTCATAAGCCCATCCGTCACCACCAACGATCCATTGTGATTTTTTAGCAAGGAATGAATCCTTAGATTTTACATCATTGATCACTTTAGCTGTTGCTGCATCTGTTGATGAAAGGTTAGCAAGTGCTGCCTTAACATCTTTCGCTGCTGCTTTTGAACCAAGTGTATCGTCTTTAGCATCAATCCATGTTTGGAATGCAGCCTTAGCTTCAGTTGGTACATCAGCACCAATCAAAGTGTTAAGGTTCATTTCAAGTGAATTTCTAAGTTGTTTAGCTGCAACAGCCATACCATAACC
>RCND010001833.1_pt1 | contig 11952 bp, 7 predicted proteins | sample 2041351 | NCBI WGS metagenome assembly RCND01 (sample SAMN09708230, study PRJNA481090) | Marine sediment metagenome, whole genome shotgun sequencing project. | biome: marine sediment; feature: ocean; material: sediment; isolation source: Sewage treatment plant 12B marine sediment (STP12B) ...
GCAGAGGCTGTTTTTATTTTACCTTTTGTATTACAGCGCATCTTTAGGCCTACGTTTTTAGAAACCTTTGCTATTAATAACGAAGATTTAGGATATTGCTTTTCTGTTTATGGTATAGTCGCGCTCTTTTCGTATTTATTTGGCGGCCCTTTAGCCGATAAGTTTCACCCTAAGAATTTGATGTCAGTAGCTTTAATGCTCACTGCGCTTGGTGGACTTTATTATGCAACGTTTCCTGAATATGAAGAGCTTAAGATTCTTTATGGATATTGGGGATTTACGACTATCTTCTTGTTTTGGGCTTCAATGATTAAAGCAACGCGAGTTTGGGGTGGAATAAAAAATCAAGGTATTGCCTTTGGGTTTTTAGATGGAGGAAGAGGTTTAGTTGCTGCTGCTTTTGGCTCTGTTGGAGTTCTTGTCTTTTCATTATTTATTGATGTAGATATTTCTGAAACCTCTTTATTAGATAGGCAATATGCTTTTAAACAAGTCATCCTCACTTGCTCAGCTATTGTTGCTGTCATTGCAATTTTGGTCTATTTTTTCTTAAAACCACTTGAAAGTGATCCGCTTAAAGCTGACATCAATTATTTCAATTTAGAGAATTTTAAGATCTTATTGAAAATTCCATCGGTTCGCTTATTAATGCTAATTATTCTATGCGCATACACAGGTTACAAAGCCAGTGATTTGTTTACTCTATATGCTAATGACGTTATGGGTTATGATGCTATAAAATCTGCAAGTGTTGGCACATCTTTACTCTATATAAGACCAATTATTGGTGTGGTTATTGGTTTTATGGCAGATAGAACAAAAGCCTCGTTATGGCTAATTATTGGATTCTTATTAACCACTTTGTCGAGTGTAGTTTTTGCTCTAGGAATTATTGATGATAGTACTACCCTATTATTTATTATTAATATTCTGCTTATGGCAATCGGTGTTTATTCTTGTAGAGTATTATATTTCGCAACACTCGAAGAAGCCAAAATACCAATCGCTTTAACTGGAACTGCTGTTGGATTAGTTTCTATTATTGGCTATACACCCGATATTTTTTCTGGTCCTATGTTCGGAATTTTAGTAGATAATCCTGATAAAGTTACAGGCTTACAAAATGCTTTTTTAGTTTTGGCTGGATTTAGTTTGGTTGGCTTACTAGCTTCTTTTTGGTTTTATAGAATTAGTAAATCTCAAAACTCTAATTCCCTTGATGATCTTTAATTCTAGGAACCGTTAACAATTTTGTTTGACGTCCATTAACATATCTAAAGCCATTTTCACCCCAAAACCCGGCTTCTTCTAGCATTATCCTGATATCTCGTTTCCATTCTGGTATCGTGACCGTTGTATTTAATTCTATAGCGTAAACCGTATTTTCATGCAAAGGATAGTCACCAGTAACTGGAACGCCACCTTGCGAATCCCACATTCCCAATGTTGTGCCAGAAGAATGACCATAATTACCTAGGGGATGTGTGTAAATTGAAGGACGTAATCCTTCTGCTTTTCCTTCTTCTAAAGATACCTTTAAAACGGCATTACCTGTTTTACCAGTTTCAAAATTCGAAGTAAATATATCTTGTACCCGATTACCGTCCTTTAAGGCATTAACTAAGAATTTTGGTGGTGCTATTTCGTTTGGTCTTAATACATATGCTAGCTCTTGACAATCTGTGTTCAATCTTAAGTAGGTAATCCCAAAATCACAATGCAATAAATCACCTGGTAGAATCACCATATCTTCAGGTCTATTTGAAAAGGCATACAGATGATTTCCTAAATCCTCTGCGGTTCGTTGCACATCGACGGTTGGATGAAACCAAGTTTTTAAACCTAAAGCTGTTACTTTATCTCGCATCCACCACTCCACATCTGTCGTTGTCGTAATACCTGCTGTAATTACGTTTTCAGAGAATGCTTCAGCAATAATATCATGCGTTATATCTACCAGTTGGTTATAAATAACCATTTCTAAATCTGTCCGAGTTTCAATCCAACTAATTGCTAATTGCTCAGCAGATTTAACTTTAGATTTGTACTGTTTTGGTAAATAAGTCATAAATGCATCATAATCTGTTTTAACAATTCCATCACATATATTGAAATAGTCAGAATAATTAAGGCCTATTGACTTTGGATTACGTTCTTCTATAATTTGCATTAAACGTTTCCATTGGTCGGGCTCTTTTTCTTTGTCCCAAGCTGATGCAATATTTTCACCAAAATTATATCTTGCTACTGCAAGCTTTTCAATCGTATTTTTTTCTTTATTTCTATAAAAAACTAATATGGTTCTTCGTCTTGCATTCAACCAAGTTGCAGGTAACATGGTTTTTAAAACAGGATCTTCGTTATATTCTCTTGAAATTAAAATCCACATATCAAAACCCGTTTTATCCATTAATTGAGGCAATAAGTTATCGAACCTATCTTTTAAGATATTATCCACAACTTCAGCCCTTTGGCGTTCAGGAAGAATCTGTTGTGCTTTTATAGGGGTAGAAAAAACACAAAAGAGAATTATCAAATATTTCATAAGTAATTATTTAAGATTACTAAAATACCTAAAAATTAGGCATAAAAAAAGAGCGCAATTTGCGCTCTTTTTTTTATATAAATCTAAGATTAGTGCGCAACACCTGCACGCCTAGCTTTCTTTTCTTCTCTTATTTCTTTAAAACGTTCAATAGCAGATCCAAAAACCCAGTAAGGTATTACAAAGGTTATAAGAAATATCATTAACCAAAACCCAATAGTCAATATGGTTAAAAAAGCTAAAAATCCTAGATATTGATCAAAATCGAACATAGTATTGTTTCGTTTACGTTTAGATACTGCAAAGATATAACCAAAATATAAGTTTTACAATAGGTACACCTAGTTTTATTAACATGAAATAAACATTATTTTTACTTAGAGCTAAACAATTAGAGATTTTTTACATGATATTCTAATAAACCTTCAATAGGTCGTCTTACAAAATTACCGACTTTAAATCCGTATTCTTCGGCAACTTGCTTAATTTCCTCTTGTGCAAAAAATGCAATAGAGCCTGCAAAGTGAACTGGTATGCCGCCTTTTAACTCATCTTTAAATTGAAGAATCATATTTTCAGCAAACAAACGAATTCCTTTAATAATTATATTTTTAATATAATCTGAATCTTTATTAATAAACATGAATTCAGCATGATCTGCCAAATATGCGCTTGGATTGGTTTGTTTGTATAAGTTGTACTTAATAAAATCCGCATCTAAATTATGTTTATGTTCAAATGCAACACTAATAGTGTCTGGCATTTTATCAAAATAAAAATCTCTAATCAATTGCTTACCAAAATAATTTCCGCTAGCATCATCCATTAATATAAACCCAAGACTAGCCACACGTTGATGTAATGCATTACCATCATAATAACTGCAATTAGAACCTGTACCCAATATGCAAACCACAGCCGCTTCATCGTTAGAATTAATACATGCTCTAACCGCTGCATACGTATCTTCTCTAACTTCTATTTCAGCGTTTTCAAAATAGGATTCTAATACTGATTTTAACAACAATGTTGGCTTATCAGTACCACAACCTGCTCCATAAAAATACACATGTGTAACGTCATTGGCTATTGCCATTAATTCTTCACTTTTACGAATAATTTTGTTGAGTTTTTTTTCGGCTACAATCGCAGGATTTAAACCTTTAGTTCTTATTTTATCAACGGCTTGATTTCCATCTTTTCCAATTGCAATCCAATCGCACTTTGTTGAACCTCCATCTGTAATTAAAATCATAATGTCTAAAAATTAAAAATTCCGCAGGTATGACTAATTCATAAACCTACGGAATTTTAGAATTAATACTATTTATTATAAGCTATTTACCTTTTGAGCTAAATCAATCATTTTATTTGAATAACCAAATTCGTTATCATACCAAGATATTAATTTAAAGAATTTAGAATTCAGCTCAATAGACGCATCTGCATCAAAAACACTCGTTCTCTCTTCGCTAACAAAATCTTGAGATACAACAGCATCTTCAGTATAGCCTAAAACACCCTTCATAGAACCATTAGCTGCTTTTTTCATCGCTGCTTTAATATCTGCTAAAGAGGTGTCTTTTGTTGTTTTAACTGTTAAATCAACTACAGAAACATCTACAGTTGGGACTCTAAATGCCATACCTGTTAATTTCCCATCTAACTTAGGAATTACTTTTCCTACTGCTTTTGCAGCACCAGTTGATGATGGTATGATATTATTAATTGCTGAACGACCTAAACGGTAATTTTTACGTGATGGTGCATCTACAGTATGTTGTGTTGAAGTCGCAGCATGAATAGTTGTCATTAATGCTTCTTCAATTCCAAAATTATCTTCAATAACTTTAGCAATTGGTGCTAAACAATTAGTTGTACATGACGCATTTGATACAATAGTATCATTAGCTTTTAACTCATCATCATTTACACCCATTACAAACATTGGTGCATCTTTACTTGGAGCAGAAATTACTACTTTCTTAGCACCACCATCAATATGATATTGTGCTGTTTCTAAAGTTGTAAAAATCCCTGTACATTCTGCAACAACATCAGCTCCTACTTCATCCCACTTTAAGTTCTTTGGGTCTCTTTCTGCAGTAATTCTAATTGTTTTTCCGTCAACTACTAAGTGACCATCTTTAACTTCGACTGTACCATCGAATCTTCCGTGAACAGAATCGTACTTTAAAAGGTATGCTAAATGCTCTACATCTAACAAATCATTAATGGCCACAACATCCACGTCGTTTCGCTTTACTGTTGCTCTAAAAACTATTCTTCCTATTCTACCGAATCCGTTGATTCCTAATTTTAAATCTGACATATCTCTATTAATTAATTTTTCGTTTGTTATTAAATTGACATTATTTCTGAAACTCTAAGAAGTTCCATGTTTATTTTTGATTTTCCTTTCACAGCTTGGTCAAATGGTGTTAGTTCAATGAGATCATTCTTTAGACCTACCATAAAATTACTTTTTCCTGTAATTAAACTTTCTACGGCTTTAACTCCCATTCTACTTGCAAATACTCTATCGAAACAAGAAGGTGAGCCACCACGTTGCATATGTCCTAGAACTGATACACGTACTTCGTACTCCGACATATTCTCCTCAACATAATCTTTAAGTTCAAAAACACTTTTACCAATTTTATCACCTTCAGCAACGACGACTATACTCGACGATTTCCCTGTTTCCTTACTTCGTCGTAAAGAATCTAATAATCGATCTAAACCTAAATCTTCTTCAGGTATTAAAATCTCCTCAGCACCTGCTCCTATACCTACATTTAAAGCTATGTGACCAACATCACGCCCCATAACCTCTATAAAAAATAAACGGTTATGTGAACTTGCTGTATCTCTAATTTTATCTATAACCTCTACTACTGTATTTAAAGCGGTGTCATAACCTAGTGTATGTGTAGTACCGAAAATGTCATTATCTATGGTACCTGGTATTCCCATCACAGGAAAATCGAATTCTTGATTAAAAATCATAGCACCTGTAAAACTACCATCACCACCAATTACAACAAAAGCATCAATACCAGCTTTCATTAATTCCTTGTGAGCTTTAGCTCTACCTTCTTTTGTTCTAAATTCTTTAGAGCGCGCAGATTTTAATATTGTACCACCTTTATTAATAATACCTTTAACGCTACGTGCATCCATTTTTACAAAATCTCCATCGATCATCCCTTCATAACCTCTATAAATCCCGTAGCTTTCTATATTGTGAAAGGCACAAGCTCTAACTACTGATCTTATGGCAGCATTCATACCTGGAGAATCTCCTCCAGATGTCATAACACCTATTTTTTTTATTTTGTGAAGCATTTGCAAAATCAATTTTGAGTAAAATTACTAAACAATACAAACAAAAAAGTGACTATTGTCATAAAATAATTAGTGAATAATCAATTCAAACGTTTTCGTTAATAAGTATTTTAATAAAAATGAAAAAACTGAGGTTTTAAGACTTAGATTTTGTCTTTTTTTTCTTCATTGACATGTAAGCTGGCATCATCTCATCATCTGCTTTATCTTCCTTTTTTGCTTCTTTTTTAGCTTTTTCATCTTTCTCGTTTTTACTAGAAAAGAGAATTTGCAGCAATTCATTAAAAGTGTCAAACTCTACATCATAGGATAAACCAATACCTTGAGTATACCCTATATCTTCACCAAAATTTCTAATTGTATTTTCTCTATTAAATACTTTTGCTCTAAATGTACCATCTTCATTTAGCAACAAATCAATTTGTACATCTCCAGTTATTGTAGTTTGTGTATCACCACCAAATGGTACACCAACTTTACCATTAACCAAAATCCTATCATTTATTTTGGTTTGAACCGTAAAACCAACTGAAGTGTTGGTTTGCAAATTCGGTGTGTCTTGACCAAGTGCTAAATCTAAACCTAGGCTTAGATTCTCATTATCTCCACCTAAAATATTATTAACGATTCCATTTATTCTTTCCGAAATCGTTCCTGTAAAATTAATTCCCCCAGTACCACTAGAAAAACCACCTGTCCCCAATAAAGTTAGTGCTTGGTTTTCGATTTCTTCCTTTGATGACAGCCTATAATCTAACTCAGATTTTATAGTCGATGTAACATTTGGAAATCTTAGATTAAAATCTGGTTGCGGCTGCGCTAATTGACCCGTTAATTGAATCTCAACTTCTACCGGAATTCTCTGACTAATAGGATTATCTAAGAGCACTGAAGGATTAGCTGTAGTCTTGTATAACGCTTTTAAATTAATTTGGGCTTTCATAGGTTCACCTTCCCATTCGATACTTCCTCCTTGCTCTACTGCAAATTTCTTTTCTATAAAACCTCCGTATTTAAAATTATAAGTTCCTTCAAAAACCGAGAAATCTCCCCACATATTAAAGGTACCGTTAGTATTAATTAAGAAGTTTAAATTCCCTTCACCTTTACCTTTAATAGTGCTACCCGCTTCTTTATCTATTACAATTTCTATGGTTGCGTTCTGATTAACATCTAAATCGAAATCGAGCACTAATCCCTTAACTTCTATCTGCTCGGTTATTTCACCATTAATCCTTGCTATTTTTTCTTTTGGACTTAAGAAATGAATGAATGAGTTATCTCCGAAACTTTCAGAATCATTTAACGGAATATAAAATTCTGTACCAGATTCTGTTCTTCCATTTTTTACTTGAATAACCAATTGGTCTGTTGGCCCTTTAATTTCTGCTGTACCAGATATAAATCCTGTACCATAATATAGTTCATCTTCAGACTCTTGCGTATTTAATACTAGAAGTCTATCAGTCGTTAATTCTAATCCTAGCTTCCAATCCGAAAAGTTATTATGTGCAATAAATCCATTTAAATTGCCCTTAGAAAAGTATTTAGAATCGGTCATTGCGACATTATTGAAAATAAATTGCTGACCTCTAAGTGATACCTTAGAATCGAAATCGAAACCATAATCTACATTTAAATATGGGATAGACAACCCGGCTCTATCGAGCAATAGCTCGCCATAAATACCTGGTTTTTTCAAACTCCCTGTCACTTTAGCATTCCCAGAAACCAAACCTCTAATATTATTAATCACTCCTTCACCTAAAGGGTTTAAAGGATCTAATAAAAACTCTTCAAAAGCCACATCTATATTTATAGTTGGGTTTTTTTCTGCAAAATCTATAATTCCATTTGCCGCTAATGATTTTAGATTATCATTTATAAGAGAAACATCAACCATATAGTTGGTAATAGAATTATCTCCCTCAACTCTAGCTGTAAGGTCACCTAAATCAAAATCATTGACAAATAAACTACTTATTACAACATCTGATTTTGGCAAATAAACTCCATTATTTTGAATTAAATTTAACTTCCCATTTACAAAACCTTTTAAGGATAAACTATCAATACGTGGTGTAATCTTTACGAGTTGTACATCGTTAAAATCTAACTTTATATTTTTATTTATAGAATCCCTTATTACACCAGACAATAAAATCTCTTCATTGCCCTGATTTATCCTAATTGGAGATATGTCGAAATACTTAAAATCTCTATCGAAACGTATTTTATTTAATGTATCCTTCTGTGAATTTACGAACCACTCATAGCCCTTAAATCGAATATCAGATTTTCTAAATCCTACGACAGATTTATTTTCTTTATCAATGGTATAAAATAAATTAAGATTGTAATCATCTTGATTATTTTCACCCCCTTTAAATTCAGACTTGATTAATAATGTATCACGTTTAGTGACATTAATAAGGCTAAATTGGGTGGCTTTATAAATACCAGCATCTAAGCTATCAATTTCAATAAATGTATTAAATAATGGATTGCTATTATTTATACTAACGTTAATATTATTAGCGAAATAATCTTTAAACTTAATTTCGGGTGAATTAAACGTCAACTCAAAACCTTTTTCATCGGTTTCTATTCTTCCTTCTATAAAGGTGTTTTTACCAAGAGTTAAATCTTTAAAAAAAACTGCTGCAATTTTGGAATAAATATTGAATCTAAAATCGAGGTATTGGCCTTCTTCAACTTCATATGCCTCGTAATTGGTATAAATACTCCCGACTGAATTTTCTACTAGCTTTAAAATATCCACAATCTTAAACTGTCCAGAAACTTCACCGTTAATTATATCTGGAGAATTTATAGAAACAGTACGTTCCTTACCTCTAAATGAAGATACGATATCAAAGTCTTCAAAATTATAGCTAAGATCTTGATTCTTATATGTTGTATTATTAATTTCTATAGTTCCATCTGCATTATCGTAACTAGAGCCTTTGGCTGTCATACTTACTAAACCTCTAAACTCTGAAATACTATCTCTAGTAACAAAATTTAAAACCTTCAAATTGGCATATATAACATTTGCTTTAAAATTTAATTTCTTTACATCTTCAGATAAATCAGCTAAACCATTAAAATCTAATTGTAAGTTAGGATCATCTGCTTTTAATATTCCGTTAAATATCTTATTACCTAAATCGCCAGAAACACTTATGTTTTCGTAGACATAATTATTATATTCTAATGAAAAAACATCCCCTTTTATTTTTGACTGTAGGTTTCCTACAGTAAAACCTTTACCGTCAACGTCTAGATTTAGAGATGTACTTTTAACCAAAGGATCATTTATTAATTCACCAAGATTAAATTCATCTAACACAATGTTACCAATATAATTAGCGTTATCTATATCATCAATATTAGTAAGTTTTAAGTCAGAATTAATAAAACCTATATCCGTATCAATTTCGACCTTAGCATCAACACCCTTTGCAGTGATATATGTCGTGCCTTTTATTTTGAAATTCCCAACTTTAGAAAGAACAGATGGTATGGATTTCCCTAGAATATTGGGAAGTAAGGCTGTTAAATCACTATAATTTGAAGCCAAATTTTGAAATCTTCCATCTAAAGCAAAACTATCTTCTTCATTACTAAATAAGTTTTTAAAAGTTATATCACCAACAATTCTAGTATTTCTGGATGTGCTTACCTTTAGGTTTGTCGCTACCAAATCATTCAGTGTGCCTGTCAAGTCTGTATTTAAAATTGCGCGTTGGTTAGTGCCAAATTCGTCGAAGAATACATTAAGTTCTGTAAGTGAAATATCGGAATCTTTAAAGGTTGCGACAACATTTACTTTGTCTGTAAAATCTTTTAAATCTTCACGCTTATAATTAAATCGTAAATCACCTTTCAATTCAGATTGAGCAGTCTTAATATCTAGATCACCAAAACTCATGTGATCTAGAGTGTATTCGAAATTTGCCGTTAAATTATTTACAGCAATTCCTCTACTATCTTTAAAGCTAAATTTATTTATTCGCGAACTAACTTCTGGACCATTAATTAAGAAGTTTGTTGTATTAGCATTTAATTCACTAAACTCAAAAACTCTTGGGGTTTCTAGATTTTCGTTTATCATTCTGAAAACACCATTTTCTATAGACACATCACTAGATGAAAACAGAAATTCGCTAGGTCCTTCTCTTGGGTTATCATCATCAAACTTATCTACAAATATATCTAGATTAGTATCTTCTTCACCTTTATACGTTTTTAGATTAAATACTAAATTTTGTATATCAATATCGCCAAAATTTAGTTTACTATTATAAAGATTCTTGAAGCTTATGATAGAACTATTCAATTCACCTATACTAATGAGCGTATCCTTTTTGTAATCTCTAATAAGGATTTCTTTAAGTTCTATATCCCCATTGATTTGAAGACCGACTCTACCAATATTAATATCGGTTTTAAAATCTTTGTTTAGTCTATCTGTAGCATATTTACCTAGCTTAGTTTGCACGGCAGGAATGGAAAGCACCAAAAACAAAATAAAAAACAACAGCAATATTATTGCTACTATTTTACCTATTATTTTGAGTATCCGTTTGATAGAACCTATGAGTTTTAATGTATGAAATCTTCACTACCTTTGCCTTTACAATACGTTATTAAGTATGGTATTAGACTATATCTCGTAAAATTAACAATTATTGTGCCTAATATCGACTATGGAAAAAGAAAATATTTACATCCTTGGTATTGAATCTTCTTGCGATGACACTTCAGCCGCTGTACTCTGTAACGACATCATTTTAAGTAATGTTGTTGCAGACCAAAAAATACATGCTGAATATGGTGGTGTGGTACCAGAATTAGCTTCTCGTGCACACCAACAAAACATCGTTCCTGTGGTTAACCAAGCCATAGAAAAGTCCGGAATTTCTAAAGACCAATTAAGCGCAATTGCATTTACAAGAGGCCCTGGATTAATGGGGTCTTTATTAGTAGGCACATCTTTTGCTAAATCTTTAGCCTATGGATTAGATATTCCGTTGATTGATGTTAACCACATGCAAGCCCATATTTTAGCACATTTTATTGAAGAAGATAATCATGAAAAGCCAACTTTCCCCTTTCTTGCTATGACAATTTCTGGTGGACATACCCAAATTGTAAAAGTGACTAATCATTTTAAAATGGAAGTCTTAGGCGAAACCATTGACGATGCTGTTGGAGAAGCTTATGACAAAAGCGGAAAAGTATTAGGCTTAGGTTATCCTGCAGGTCCAGAAATAGATAGACGTGCACAACTAGGAAATCCTAAAGCCTATAAATTTACCAAGCCAAGAGTTGATGGCTTAAATTTTAGTTTTTCTGGTCTTAAAACGGCTATTCTCTACTTTGTGCAACGTGAAGTAAAAGCTAATTCTAATTTTATTGAAGAAAATCTCAATGACATCTGTGCTTCAATTCAATATACTATTATTGGTATTTTAATGGATAAATTAAAGCTTGCCGTAAAACAAACTGGCATCACTCATATTGCTATTGGTGGTGGTGTTTCTGCCAATTCTGGTATTAGAAAAACTTTAAAAGATGCTGAACAAAAATTTGGTTGGACAACCTATGTCCCAAAATTTGAATACACCACAGATAATGCTGCAATGATCGCTATTGTTGGGTATTTAAAGTATTTGGAAAAGGATTTTTCTGATTTTGATGTTATGGCTACTGCCAGATTGAAGATATAGCATGAAACTCTTTTACAACTTTATTTATTATTTTAGTGTTTGCTGCCCAATTGATTTTTATTTTTAATAGAATTATTAGTCTCATAAAGCACTATTATTTAAGCGGTTAAGATTAAGCAATACAGCTTCTCTTGATAAGTTAACAGTTTTATTTTTAATTTCTCTTAAAATTTAGTTGCTTTGTAGTCCGCCCCAACTAAACTAAACCCTACTAAGATGAAATATTTTTTCAGGCTTTTATTTTTTTTCCCCCTATTTAGTTTTACCCAAAATACATTAGAAAAACAATTAGATTCTATCGCAACATCAGAAGATGCTGCGACA
>RCND010001835.1_pt1 | contig 11940 bp, 9 predicted proteins | sample 2041351 | NCBI WGS metagenome assembly RCND01 (sample SAMN09708230, study PRJNA481090) | Marine sediment metagenome, whole genome shotgun sequencing project. | biome: marine sediment; feature: ocean; material: sediment; isolation source: Sewage treatment plant 12B marine sediment (STP12B) ...
ATTGTGTTTACGAAAGAAATGTCAAAGGATTTAGTGAACAGAGCGCCAAAAATGTCTACGATGATTGAAACCTCAGATAAGTATTTAAAGTTAGGGGTTATGGGGCTACAAATGGCCACTTATCTAAGAAACCTAGGTTATCCTTCAAGAAACCATATGGATGGTAACTATTTGGTTATTGCCCCTGTGGTAGCAGAAGATGCTGGCCTAGGTGAGATTGGTAGGCATGGTCTTTTATTAACGCCTGAGTTTGGCGGAAGACAACGTTTAGGGGTTGTGACAACAGACCTTGATTTGATTCCCGATGAAGTTGAACCAATGAATTTAAGTGAGTTTTGTGATCACTGTGGTAGATGTATCCGAACGTGTCCCGGTAAAGCAATACCTACCGATAAGAAAATGATTGATGGTGTCGAACGTTACCAGATTGATCAAGAGTTGTGTTACACCAGATGGCGCTCATTGGGAACAGATTGCGGTATCTGTCTCAGCAGTTGTCCAATCAGTCAAGGGGTTGATTTAGAACTTTTGAAAGAAAAGAAATACGCAGAAATCATAAGAAACTACACCGCGGTGTACCCAATCAGGCCTTATATCAAAGAGGAGTACTTCTAAATATTTTAATTGAGGCGGATGTTGTTGTCAAATTAGGATTTGTAGGGCACTTTAGAAGCCTACCGCAAATTACGCAAATCATCGCAAATTCTTGACTAAAACAGAAGCAAAAACTATTGTATAAAAGAATTGCTTGCACTTCGTTTCGCTTCCCGTTCCCAATACGATCACTAGAATTAACGCAAGGGTTTTTTACATATAAACGCTTAATTCTATCTATAAGAAGGTTTGAACAACAAGTCACTATTAAATTATTGATTGAGTTTGCGTTGATTTGAGGGAATTTGCGTAATTTGTGGTAGTCAGTTGCACTATAACTTTATCTTTTGCTTATGAAAGGTCACACATGTCTCTGTTTTTTCCTTGACATAAGGAATAACTTGGTATATTATTAACTCAAATTAAACACGTTAATGTATTAAAGACTGTGAAGAGGAATAGTAGTTGTCCAGATATTACTAGAGAGTTGCCGGTAGGTGTAAGGTAACAGTGGATGGATAATGAACTCGCCTTGGAGTTGCTCACTGAAAGTTAACCGTAGGTGATGTCGGTTTTGACCGTTATATCGAGAAGGATATGTTAGTATCCGGAGTGTATTCCTTAGGGAATGAATTAGAGTGGTAACGCGGAAGTGTCTTTCGTCTCTTATGTTAGAAGAGATGGGGGATTTTTTTAGTTGTATGAAAAAAAGACTACCGAAAATTACGCAAATGGACGCAAGGATATTCTAGTTGTACATTTGAGTAACAGAAAGTTTGATTTGAGCACTAGATCATTGACATTTATTAACAATCAGATCATCGTCATTGTTAAATTTATGATGGCAGAGACACAGATATACGAGGAGGCAATCGCATGAGCCAACAACCATTTATGAAATATAGAAAATACCCTACCATGGATATGAGTGATCGTACATGGCCATCAAAAACCATTGATCAAGCTCCAATATGGTGTAGCGTTGACCTAAGAGATGGAAATCAAGCATTACCAATACCGATGGGTATTCAAGCAAAATTAAATTTCTTTCAGCTACTTGTAGAAATGGGTTATAAGGAAATTGAGATTGGTTTCCCTTCAGCTTCAGAGACTGAATATAATTTTCTTCGCACATTGATTGAAAAAGGTTATATTAAAGATGACGTTAAAGTTCAAGTACTTGTTCAGGCCAGAGAACATTTAATCGAAAAGACATTTGAAGCACTTAAAGGTTCAAAGCAAGCCATTGTCCATGTCTATAACTCAACATCCACTCAACAAAGAGAAGTGGTGTTTGGTAAGAGCAAAGAAGAGATTAAGGCCATCGCCATAAAAGGGGCAGAGCTGTTAGAAAAGTATGCAGCAATGTACCCGGAAACAGACTTTACTTTCGAATACTCTGCTGAGAGTTTTACTGGGACAGAGATGGATTACGCACTTGAGGTGTGTAACGCAGTCATAGGTGTATGGCAGCCTACGCCGGATAAAAAGTGCATCATTAATCTTCCAGCCACGGTTGAGATGTCAACACCTAATGTTTATGGAGACCAGATAGAGTGGTTTGATAGAAATATTGATAGAAGAGACAGTGTGTTGATTAGTCTTCACACACACAACGATAGAGGCACAGGTGTAGCAGCCACTGAACTTGGCCTATTAGCAGGTGCTGATCGAGTGGAAGGGACATTGTTTGGCAATGGAGAACGTACTGGTAATGTAGACATTCTTAATGTGGCAATGAACCTATTTACACAAGGGATTGACCCCAAAGTCAAAATTGATGAAATTAATAAGATCATCAGTGTTTATGAGAGAAGCACTGGCATGCGCGTCCATGAACGTCATCCATACGCAGGTGAACTTGTGTACACAGCGTTCTCAGGTTCCCACCAAGATGCCATTCGTAAAGGACTTAAAGCCAACGCAGGTGACAGCACTTTTTGGAATGTGCCATACTTACCAATTGATCCAGCGGATATTGGGAGACAATACGAGCCAATCATTCGAATTAATTCTCAATCTGGTAAAGGCGGTATCGCATTTATCCTAGAAGATGAATACGGTTATAAACTACCCAAAGCAATGCACCCTGAGATTAGTCGTCCTGTTCAGAAACAAACCGATGAAAGTGGCAAAGAGTTGACACCATCTGAGATTAAAGATATATTTGTAAGGGAGTTCTTAGAGACGGTCGGATCATTGAAGCTTAAGTCATTTAAGGGCCGTTATTCAGATGAAGATATGCAGATTGTTATTATTGAGGCAGAAGTCTTCATTGATGGTAAAGAACGAAAAGTTGTTGGTGAAGGAAATGGACCAGTGTCAGCTTTCTTCCATGCAATTCAAAAAGAAGGCTACAAGAATTACGATCTTCTGACCTATGATGAACATGCCATTGGATCAGGTGAGAATGCCGAAGCCATTGCTTACATTTGTTTACAGAATAAGAAAGGTGCCACAGCATATGCAGCTGGTATCGATCGTAATACAAGTAAAGCTTCGGTTAAAGCCATTGTTAACTGTATTAACCGTTTAGAAAAAATCTAAGGATATTAACCCAGGAGGGTGATTATATGTCGAAAAAGTGCTGCGGTAAATGGAAAAAGAAAGATAAGTATTGCTCCAGCTGCCCAATAGATAAAAAATGCAAGAACCTAGCTGAAAAGGTTGAAAAGGCTGAAAAGAAAATGGTTAAAATAGCCAAAGAGGCTAAGAAGGCTGAAAAGGCTAAAAAGGCTAAGAAATCAAAGAAGGCTGAAAGCAAGAAAAAAGGGTCACCTAAAAAAGCGGATAAAGGTAAAAAGAAGAAAAAGAAGAAGTAGATAAGAAATTACATGGACTTGACGCTTAGGTGTCAAGTCCTTTATTATGTGTTCATATGAACAAATGGTTTTGGAGGGGTGCACATGAAAGCTATAAGACTATTATTATTGATTCCCACAGTGTTGATTATGGGATTTGTCACCTTTGTTGCATCGCTATACTTGTGTATGTCATTGACGGTATTTAACGTTGAATTTGGTGCTGAGCTATATGAGACCATGAATCTTGGTGACTATATGGTTAATGAACTATATGATAATCAGTTAGAGGCCATAGCTGGTGATATTAAAGAGAGGTATATTGATCCTCAAACAGAGGCTTATAAATTGAAAGAGATAAGCACTGCTCGCATCGTGTCATTAGTAAAAAAATATATACCACAAGAAAAACTTATAGAAACCATAGATTCTATTATTTTAGACAGTTATAAATATATAGTGGATGATGATGCAGGATTACCAGTGATTGACATTAAATACATCATAGATGGTATAGGCAATGCTGTACCTGAACTAGTCGATGAATACCTGGAGGGTTACTTTTTGCCAAACACAGGTCAAGTAGCAAATTTTCTCGAAAAGGGTTATGACACTGGTATTATTAATGATGTGTCAGTGGATTGGTTAATGACATTTATAAAGACCTCAAATGGTGATTTTGAAGGGGTTGATGAAGCAACAATCAAGAAGTTTCTAACCGCCAATGAACAAAATTTCAAAGAGGGAAATTTTGATGCTTCTGAGTTGTCAAAGACCTATATAAGAGAACAGGTCATGGGAGAACTTAGCTATAGAGGCATTGAAGACAGTTTATCTTTTGAGCAGCTCATAGAAGACGGCTTTGGGGGAATAGAGTTACTTGGACAACTGAGAACGTTGCGGCAGGAGATATTGCCAATCATAGGCTCCATGTTAGTGGTAGTTGTTGTAGCCATGATGGTCATATTATTTTTACTGGCTTATAGACCTAATGTTGGGTTCAAACTATTGGGGGTGGTGATGATCATTGTTGGTGGGTTGTTGGTCATTGGAGACCTTATGAACTTAACATCAGGCCTTATTCGAAATATGAATGATGGGTTATTTGACATAGAAATTGATCCAGCAGTCATAGGATTGATTGATGTTAATGGTTTGAAGAGAGGCATTGCAATGATGAATGGTGTCTATTTGTCCATTCATGGGGCTATGTTGATTGTTGGGATTTTGTTGGTTGTTATTGGGGTCTTATTAACAAGACGTCTTAGATTAAAATTCCCAGACCCAGAAGTTGATGTGTCAACGTCCTGGGTCTGGGAATTAGTTGTAATAGTTGCTGCATTGGTACTATATATTGGTGGTTATAGATACATGGCCAGTGTCATAACAACACTACAGAATATCCAGTTATAGAAGTGATTATTGTTGATTGCCCATAACTTCTTTGTAGCTGTAGAGAGGTGCTTCAACTTCCATAAGGTCATTGTCTCTGACAAATTGGATGGTGATGATGTCACCAATTGTAGAGTTTTCTAGAATATAGAAGAGTTCTGTCACATTATTAATGCGGGTGCCATTGATGTTGTAAATAATGTCTTTAACTTGAATGCCGGCTTCATCAGCACCACTGGTTGGATAGACTTCGGTAATGTACACCCCAAAAGTCATTCCAGTTTCTTGATTGATGGTTGAATCGATGTCACGTATACCGACGCCTAAGAAAGCTCTTTCTTCAGATAATTCGTAGGCAAGGTCACCACCGGATCTGTTTTCAAGAATTTCATCAATGGTGGTTTGTGCATCGCTGATCGGAATAGCAAAGCCAATACCTTCAACACTTTCATCCACGTATTTGGCGCTATTGATGCCGATAACATTTCCGTTGCTGTCTAGAAGAGCACCACCGCTATTACCTGGATTGATGGCTGCATCGGTTTGGATCAAGTTGATTTGTGTGGTGTTTTGGTCTATTGAGATATTACGACCAAGAGCGCTGATAATACCTGAAGTGACGGTTAAGGCATATTCAGGACCTAAAGGGTTGCCAATGGCAATGGCAAGTTCACCAACTTGGACATCATTTGAATCGCCAAAAGAGGCAAGAACAATTTCATCCAGATGGGCATTAACTTGATCTAGCGGTACAGAGAGAACAGCGATGTCCAATCGTGAATTATAGCCAAGAGCTTCGGCTTCAATCTTAGAACCATCATGGAAGACGACTTCGAGTTTCGAAGCGCCTTCTATGACATGATAGTTTGTGACAATGAATAGTTCATTGTTTTCGGCCTTGAAAATGATGCCTGAACCGGTGCCGCCGTAGAAGCCACCGAATTCTTCGAAAAAGCCACCTGGCGTTTGTGCGCTGTAACTAGCTATGGTTACAATGGCGGGACTCACTTCCTGAGCAATATTTGCGATGGTGGATGTCCCTGTTTTATTATCAGTAACAACACTTTGTACCTGAGTGATAGAAACACCTTCAGCGGACCCTGACATGGTGGTGATTGGGTTCATATCAACTCTTGTAGGGAGGGTTTTGCCATAGTAAGAGGCTGTCAGATAACCAGCACCAAAGGTGAAGCCACTGATAAAAGTAAGGAGCAGTACAAAAGCAGTTACTTTTAGGTACCATCGTTTTTTTGGCGCTTTTTTTGGTATTATATGTTCTGCAACAGTTTCATTATATGAGACGGTTGTTTCAGAAGGTTCTATTGGTGTTGTCATGTTTTCATCTGTATTGTGGTCATTGAAATCCATGTGATCACTCCTTTATATATATATGAGGGTATTCTAGGATTACCCGATTAAAATTATTTTAACTTATTGAGAACTATTGTTATTATTATACAGGTGAAATATGTTGGCAGTGTGTGTAAATCATGGCAGAACATGGGCAAAAGTGTGAATAAACTGTTAAGCTGTCTTCAATGGTTGCTTATATGTTCTTTCTTTAGTAAAATGCCCATAGAACATAGAGTGGAATATTATAGGAGTGAAAAAATCAAATGATCGATTCAGCCTTTGAATTATTACAATCAGAACTAGAAAACTACCCGAGATTTAGAAAAACTCCAGGTTTTGATACAGTGAAAGCAATGATGGATAGGATGTCCTATAAAGATAGTATACCACTGATTCATGTTGTAGGGACCAATGGTAAAGGATCTGTGGCAACAATGATATCGGAAATTTTGCGGTGTCATGGCCTTAATGTTGGTACTTTCACGTCGCCTCATCTCGTTGACATTAGAGAAAGAATGGTTGTTAATGGCACTATGGCAGACAAAGAAGTTTTTGTAAAAAACCATCAGACCCTGAGTGTCTTAATCGATGAACACCTTAATGATGGCGGTGACGCCCCCACATTTTTTGAGGTAATGTTTTTAATGGCATTGGTTTATTTTAGAGAAGCAGAAGTAGACGTTATGGTTATTGAAGCGGGTATTGGTGGGAGATATGATACCACCAATGTGTTAGAGCACCGATGGCTGAATGTGCTTACAAGCATTGGCCTTGATCATGTAGGCATTCTAGGAGATACCTTAGAAGCCATAGTTAAAGATAAGGCATGGGTCATGAGAGAAGGAGTTCTGACTGTTGCTCTTATCGAGAACAAGACCGTTTTAGAAGGAATTAGGCGTGTTGCAAAGGAAAAAAAGGCAAATTTCTTATCAATTGAACCATTTAGTGGAAATATTTTGGAAAGAGCTCAAGGAAGCATTGATTTTTCTCTTGATACCAAGTATTATAATTATGAGAGACTGAGGATTAGTGCAAATGCTAGCTATCAGCTTACCAATGCAAAATTAGCCATCGAGGCCGTGCATCAACTTTCAAACCAAATAAACTTGGACACTGAGAAGGTTGCTGAAGGGGTAAGAAGGTTTTATTGGCCAGGCCGATTAGAGTACCTTGAAGACTGGCTTCTGGTAGATGGTGCCCACAATGCTGACGGTGTTAAAGCCTTTGCTGAGTATATGAATTCATTAGGTGATAAGAAAGAGTTAGATATAGACTTACTTTTTGCCTGTATGAATGATAAAGAGCATAAGCAGATATGCCAACTAATGTTAACTATTGGTCAACTAAGAAGCATCTATCTGCCTAGGTTACCATACCCGAGGGCGGTTAAAGCAGAAACGATGGTTGAGACTTTTAAAGAACTAGGTTTTAGCCAAGTATCAATAATCAATGACATTGAGGATTTCCTTAAGACAAAAGCAAGTAAGGTTGGGGCTAGAACATTACTTGGCGCAGTGGGATCGCTGTATCTTGTCGGGGCAGTAAAAAAATACATAGGAGGACTGGACAATGATCAATTTTGAAGATGAAGTTAGAAAATTCAAGCCGTGTTTGGAAGTAGAAGAGGCGGAAGAAGCCATATATGCATATGATTCAAAGGATATAACAGAGATACTGAACGATATGATTTTAGAGCTCAGAAAAGAAGACTAGTGGAGGTGCACATGGCAAATTTATGCCCAAAATGCGCTAGACCACTGGATGCAGATCATTTTTGTGATCACTGTCAACTCAGCGTTAGCGTATACAAAAAGATAAAAGACAGTTCGAAAATTTTATATAACCAAGGACTTCAAAAAGCAAAAGTCAGAGATTTAAGTGCGTCTATAGATTTACTGTCACGAAGTGTCAGGTTGAACAAGAATAACACAGACGCTAGAAATCTATTGGGTCTTATCTATTTTGAGATTGGTGAAACAGTCTCAGCCCTTCAACAATGGGTAGTATCAAAGAATCTAAAAGCAAAAGACAATGAAGCCGTCTATTTTCTGAATCAAGTCCAAGACAATCAGAGTTATTTGGACAAATTAAATCAGGCGATTAAGAAGTACAATCAATCCTTAACATACATTGGACAAGGTAGCACGGACCTTGCAATTATTCAATTGAAGAAAGTAACAAGTCTGAACCCTAAGTATGTTAGAGCTTATGCATTATTGGCCCTCTGTTATATCAAAGAAGGCAACATTGACAAAGCAAAAAAAGCACTTCATAAGGTGCTTGCGATTGATAAAAGTAATTTTATTGCCAGAAAGTATTTGGATGAGATCAACCAAGATACTGTAACAAGTGATGATTTTAAAGAAGAAAAACCAGCGAAAGTCCACAGTGGTGGTGCTATTGGCATTAGACCAGTAAGAACTAAGGTGAACAATGCCTTGTTCCAGTTTATAGCAATGGCCATAGGTGTTGTTGTTGGTCTGGCGATTATGAACTATATGGTCATGCCTAGTAAGATTGATCAGAAGGATGGACAGATTAATAAGGTTATTGCTGATTTAAGTGCAGCTGAGGCTGATATTCAAACCCTGAACGATGAAGTTAATCGACTTGAAGTTGAGCTGAAGTCTACCATTACTGTAGGGGATGAGTTCGATGCAGAAGCGAAGGAAACGTCAAGACAGCTTAAAGAAACAATAAGAGTGTTGAATGCATTGAATTTCTATGTAAGTGAAGAGGAGGTTCAGGCAGCAGATAATTTATTTGTTATTGACCCTGCACAATTACCGGCAGAAGTAAGTGCCATTTACGATAACTTGGCGGCGGTTGTTTTTCCTACCGTTGCTGAAGATGCCCATAACACAGGTTATACTGCCTACCAAGGCGGGAGATTGGAAGAAGCAGTAGAAATGCTGACAACCTCATACAAATATGCAAAGACATCAGAGTTCTCACACAGAACGCTGTACTTCCTTGCAAGAAGTTATTATAAGTTGGACCAGATAGATACAGCGTTACCAATATTCCAAAAACTCATTGACGAATACCCGGATTCAAAGTATATAAAAGATGCAAAGTATTTTATCAATCTTAATACGGATTAATAATATTGACATAAAAAGAGACAGAGGTGAAGCTTCTGTCTCTTTTTATGTTTGAATATATATACACCACTTAATTCGTCTGATATAATAGTATTAGATAAATAAGGTGAAAATATTGTCGGAAACGGCATTGGAGGCAATAACATGATAAGAGGCGTTGGAGCATCAGAGGGCGTCGCCATCGGCAGAGCGTTTGTTAAGCAAGAAGCCGAAGTGATAATAGTGCTTGTTGAGATAGAGGATACAGAAAGCGAGTTGCTAAGGTTTAATCAGGCTGCTGAGAAATGTCGAATTGACCTTGAACGCAGATATAATAAAACCATGAATATTCTTGGAGACGAAGAGGCAGAAGTGTATAACCGTCACCTGGGCGTATTTAATGGGTCTATTTTACTTGGACAGGTTCGTAAAGAAATTCAAGCACAAGGCATTAACGCAGAACATATCCTTGATGAAGTTAAGAAAAAATATGCGAGTATGTTTGATCGAGTGGCAGATGATTTTCTTAAGAAGAAGTCAGAATCTATTAAGTATATAGCTGAACAGATTATTAAAGAACTGGTAGAAGCCAATCAAGAAAGTCTAAGCGAAATAGGTGAGCAAGTTATTATTGTTGCGACAGAGATTGATAGCAATGATGTTATTCAGCTGGATAAAAATAATGTTCTTGGCTTTGTGACAGAAGGTGGTGGAAAGTCTTCATACAGTGCCATCATTGCATCAAATTTTGAAGTACCTGCCGTTGTAGGGGCCAAAGGGATCATGTCTCAGGTTAAACATGGTGATATTTTGATTGTTGATGGTAGCAAAGGTGAGGTTATTATTAATCCGGATCAAGATCAGCAAGATCATTACTTTAAGAAAGTGGACAAAGACAAAGAAATGATGGATGTCTATAAGAACTTTGTCACAAAGAAGACAGAGACCAAAGACGGTCATTTATTTGAACTTGCTGTAGCAGCAGATAGCCTTAATGAGGTTACTGAAGCCCGAAAATCAGGTGCAGAAGCCATTGGGATAATGTCAACAGAGTTTTGTTTTACTGGAAGAGAACAGTTACCTGAAGATGAAGCACAATTTGTGACTTATAGAGATGCCATTACCAACGCTGAGGGTCTACCGGTTATTTTTAGGACTTTAGATTGTTTTGCAGACAACAACATTCCATATATCTACTTCCACCAAGAGAGAAATCCTTTAATGGGTTACAGAGGCATCCGTGTCACCCTAGCTGAGAGAGACATTATGGTAGCCCAACTAAAAGCAATGCTGAAGGCAAGTGCCTATGGACGCGCAAAGATTGTGTTTCCGATGATTGTTTCAATGGAGGAACTTTTAGAGGCTAAGATGGTTGTGGAAGAGGCAAAGCTTGCCTTACAAGAATCCGGTGATTTTTACGATCCGGATATCCAACTGGGTATGTTGGTTGAGACACCAACAGCTGCAATGATGATAGATGTTTTTGCCGCTGAAGTGGACTTTTTTGTTATTGGTTCAACCAATCTACTTCAACTCATGAATGGTGTTGATCGCAACAATGAACAGCTTTTGGATTTATACGATAGCTTTAATCCAGGTGTCCTACGAATGGTGAACCATATTGTTAAATCTGCCCATAAAGAAGGGTCTTGGGTATCCATCTGTGGTGATATGACAAGGTATGAGACATTGCTGCCACTTTATGTAGCAATGGGAATTGATCAAGTTTGTGTTGGCGTTGAATCAATTACTAAGTCTAGATGGTCAGTGAGCCAAATGGTAAAAGAGCATTGGGAAGGTTATCTGGTTGAAGCTTTGACCTTAGCATCAGGTAGTGAACTGAAAAGTTATCTTGAGCAGAAGTATTTTGATGACATTGTTTGATCAGAGTCATACCAGTATTGACGGAAAAGACTTTATGGTATATAGTAGGCATAAGTAAAATGCAGTGATCGATAGAGTAGCTGAATGGAAGATTACAGGGAGAAGAAACCATTGACTGTAAGTTTCTTTGATTGGAAGATCAGTGAAGTGCCATCGGGAGCAGACAGAGCAAAAGGGCAACTGAGTAGTTCTGTACGGTACCAGCCGTTATTGGAGTAAGTGGAAGCTAATAGTTAGCTTCAAGTAGAGTGGAACCACGGATTATATTCGTCTCTTGTGTGTAGCATAACGCAAGAGGCTTTTTGTTTTGTTTTGCTTCGGATTTCGGCGATCTCCGTCGTCAGCAGTATTTTCGCAGAGCCTTATGTACGTGAGTACACCTCGGACCTGCAAAAAAACTACTTCCTAGGATCTCATCCGAAATCCTGTGCAAAATTGCTTCGTGATTCAGCGTACTAAAAACGTGGCCACAAAAACACAAAAGAGCACAAAAAAGTAATGGCCGCTAAAAACGCAAAACCGCAAAAAAAGATGGAATTATTGTGACAATGACTCCCTGGAACGAAGCTATGGCGAAGTTGCAGGCTAGATCCGATAACATCCAGTCATTCCGATATTCCCGCTGTTGATTATATAGTAGTTAAGTTACATTTTAAGCATTACAACAACTGAAAGGACGAGACAATTGATCAAATTTATTAAAGATGAAATTAAAGTAATCTATGAACGTGACCCGGCGATAAAAACGCCTATGGAAGTTTTTCTATACCCTAGTTTTCATGCAATCATAAGGTATAGGATTGGTCATTGGTTCTATACTCATAAGAGATATT
>RCND010001836.1_pt1 | contig 11939 bp, 10 predicted proteins | sample 2041351 | NCBI WGS metagenome assembly RCND01 (sample SAMN09708230, study PRJNA481090) | Marine sediment metagenome, whole genome shotgun sequencing project. | biome: marine sediment; feature: ocean; material: sediment; isolation source: Sewage treatment plant 12B marine sediment (STP12B) ...
GAAATCATAGAACATTTAAAATCAGCAAACCTTAAGTATATGGGGGACAAGACTGAAATAGAAAAGTTCGGTGTTTCTGAGTTCAATGAAGCATGCCGTTCAATCGTACTGAGATACACCGGTGAGTGGCAAAAGATTATGACCCGCTCGGGGCGCTGGGTTGATTTCGACCATGACTATAAAACCATGGATGCTAACTATATGGAGTCTATCTGGTGGGTAATGAAGTCATTGTGGGACAAAGAACTCATCTACAAGGGACACTACATCCTTCCCACATGCCCCCGTTGTTCCACACCTATCTCGAACCACGAACTTAATCTCGGCGGTTATAAAGACGTTCATGATCCGGCGATTACCGTGCGATTCCGTGATAAAACAGACGACGATACCTGGTTTCTGGCATGGACCACCACTCCCTGGACTCTTATCAGCAACCTCGGTCTGTCTGTCGGTCCCGATGTCGATTATGTAAAAATAACTGACAAAACAGATAAATCCTCTTACATACTTGCTCAGGCCCGTTTAGGCGACTATTTCAAAAATGAAGATGAATACAGCATTGTATGGACGAAGAAGGGTGCCGATCTTGAGGGCCGAACTTATGAGCCCATCTTCGGCTTTTTTGCTGAACTTGCTGATAAAGGCGCATTCCGTTTATTTGTCGGCGATCATGTTTCAACCGAAGACGGGACCGGAATTGTTCATACTGCCCCGGGTTTTGGCGAAGAAGACTATGAGGTAATGAAGGGATCCGGTGTTCCCGTGGTGTGCCCTGTGGACGACGAAGGTCAATTCACAGACGAAGTACCGGAATATGCCGGCCGGTTTGTTAAGGATTGTGACAAGGACATCATCAATCGCCTGAAGGATGAGGGAAAGCTTGTTAAACGGGATCAGATTCTTCATTCCTACCCCCATTGCTGGCGATGTGACAGTCCTTTAATTTACAAGGCCGTAGGATCATGGTTTGTTAACATTCAAAAAATCAAGGATGTTATGGTCTCTTCCAATGACAAGGTTCATTGGATGCCTGAACACCTCAAGAAAGGTCGATTCGGTAAGTGGCTGGATAACGCCCGGGACTGGGCCATCAGCCGTAACCGATATTGGGGCAATCCCATGCCGATCTGGGAATGTGACGGCTGTAATGAGAGAGAATGCCTCGGGAGCCGGGACGAGCTTTATAGTAAAATTGGTGATGAGGCGGCGGCGGTTCATAAAGCGGCCGGCGGAGATCTTCATAAGCACTATGTTGATGACCTCACATGGACCTGTGCCTGCGGCGGAACAATGACAAGAATCCCGGAGGTATTGGATTGCTGGTTCGAATCCGGTGCCATGCCATATGCCCAGGTTCACTATCCTTTTGAAAATAAGCAGTGGTTCGAAGAGCATTTCCCTGCAGATTTCATTTCCGAAGGCCTGGATCAGACACGTGGCTGGTTTTATACATTAACGATCCTCGGAGCGGCACTGTTCGGTACACCTGCATTCAGGCATGTGGTTGTAAATGGTCTGGTTCTCGCTGAAGACGGGAAAAAAATGTCCAAGAGCCTGAGAAACTATACCGACCCCCTTAAGGTAATCGATCAGTTCGGTGCCGATGCCCTCAGGCTGTTCCTGATGAACTCCGCAGTTGTAAAAGCCGAAAGCCTCAGGTATTCCGATGATGGAGTGAGGGACGTACTGAAGGGCGTTCTTCTTCCGCTATGGAACGCGTACAGCTTCTATGTCACTTACGCAAATATCGATGGTATCAAGCCCACAAAAATCCCGGCGAATCCCGCTAATCCTCTGGATCGTTGGATTCTGTCCGAGACAGGTCTTCTGGTTTCCCGTGTCGGGGATCTTCTTGATGCCTATGATATTCAGAAGGCCATCGAACCGATACTCATTTTTATTGATGCACTGAATAACTGGTATATCAGGCGTTCCCGTCGGAGGTTCTGGAAGAGCACTCAGGACGGGACGGGAGACTCGGATAAACAGGAAGCATATGCCACTCTCCGGGGAGCCCTGATTACTCTGGCTCAGGTAGCAGCTCCATTTATACCTTTCATCACAGATGAAATATATCTCAATCTTCGGAATGATGAAGATCCTGAGTCGGTTCACCTTTGCGACTGGCCGGACGCTGCGGGGTTCATCCGGGATGATGTCCTGAGTTTAAAAATGGATGTCACCAGACGAACTGTCAGTCTCGGCCGAGCCCTTCGCAGCGCACACGAATTGAAAATTCGTCAGCCTCTGAAAAGCCTGCATGTAGTGACCCGGGACAAAGAAGAGAAAGCTGTTCTAATTGAAATGGCCGACCTGCTCGCCGAGGAGCTGAACGTTAAAGATGTGTTGTTCCGGGACAATGAAGAAGAACTTGTGGAGTATTCAGCCGTAGCCAATTTTAAGGTTCTTGGGCGGAAAATGGGTAAGGACATGAAGGCCGCCGCCGCCCGTATCGCAGAATTGAATCCCGAAGAGATACAAAGCCTGATGAATGGATCGGTTCTCTCGGTAAATTTTGAGGGAAGTCAGAGTCATGTTCTCGAGCTCAGCTCTGAATCCGTCGAGGTGAGGCGCAGTGAAAAAGCCGGACTGAAGGTACTCAACGAAGGTTCCCTCACCGTTGCACTGGATCCCGAGATTACTCCCGAGCTCATGGCCGAAGGGCTTGTGCGAGATCTTGTAAGGGGGATTCAGAACCTGCGTAAGGACAGCGGTCTGGATGTTACAGATAGAATTACCGTCAGGGCAGATGGTCCTGCCGAAGTAAAAGCGGCTGCTGAGTCGTTTACTGAATACCTGATGGGTGAAACCCTGTCCGAAACTTTTGAGTGGACCGATGTTCCCGAGGGTGAAACCGATTCAGCGGAGGCAAGGGTTGGTGAATTCAGCGTGCGTATCGCAGTAGTAAAAAAATAACGGAGTAGAAAATGGCAGGGAAATCCCTGAAAATTCTGATTCTTTTTCTCGTTCTCCTGGTTGCGTCATGCCGCACTCTGCCTGAAGGACCATACCCGGATATTATTGACTGGCTGCCGGTTGAATCGGATGTGATTCTACGGATGGAAGTTCCGGAAAACACGGCATTGGTCAATATGATTATACAAAATGCCGGGCTGGATCCTGAGGAACTCTCCAAGATTATGGATCGTACCGCTCTGGTTGCAGTCGGTCTGGAATTGGAAGGGTTCGGCACCGGAAATACCATCGAAGCCATACCTTTGCATCTGGCGTCTATTGGAGTCTGGCCGAAGAACCTTCTCGGAACGGCTCTTGGCAAAGAGTGGAAGAAGTCCGTTCTTGGCAAACATCGCTGGAACGGCCCCGGCGGGCTGGAACTTAAAGCTCTCTCAAACAACGAACTCCTGTTGTCTCGCGGTAAGACCGATGTGATGCTCGAAAGGCTTGAAAGCGGCGAGGTTAATCCCCGGATACAAAGGGCCGCCGACCTCCATCACGGAGCGGATCTGGCAATCTGGGTAACCGACCCCGAAGTTATTCTGTATTCCCTTCCGATGCTGCCGGCCTCAAATCCGGACGGCACGGAGGTTATCGAATTGATCGGTCTGGCACTCAAGAAGGTGGATAGTCAGCATTATGCTCTGTTTCTGAGTATTTATCCTTCAGATGCCCGGCTCTCAGGATCTCTTGCTTTTGCATTGCGTCTGGGTTTTTCGGCCCGTTTCGGTATGTCATCTGATCCGGACGAAAGAGCACTGATGACAGATCTTCATGTCGAGATCGGTACCGGTGAAGTTAAAGTTCTGCTTCCATCCATGAGCCTTGAAATGCTGGACAATTTTCTCGGGGAGATGAAATTGTTTCCGGAAGCGGAGGAGAACGAATCATGATAACCGTTGTTGATTATGAAGCAGGAAACCTCACCAGTGTAGAAACGGCACTTCGGTATCTCAACGCTGCCTACACAGTCACATCGGATCCGGATCTGATACTCCGTTCCGACAAAGTCATATTCCCCGGAGTCGGTGAGGCCAGACATGCGATGGGTGTACTCTCCGAACGGGGGCTGGATGAAGCTCTCATTTCATTTGCCTCAACCGGGAAACCCCTTTTCGGGATATGCCTCGGCTGCCAGATACTTCAGGATCATTCAGAAGAGCGTGATACCAGTCTTCTCGGTCTCATACCCGGTGACGTTAAACTGTTCCCGGCTTCTGAAGGTTTGAAAGTCCCCCAGATAGGCTGGAATACTGTTTCTCATGATGCTTCACCTCTATTTGAGGGAATCCCTCAGGAAAGTTCTTTTTATTTCGTACACTCCTATTATCTTGCCACGAAACTTTCCAACGGGAGCGACTCCCCCTGGATCGCGGGCAGGTCTGATTACGGAATTACCTTTGCTGCCGCGGTTCATCGCGACAATGTATGGGCAACCCAGTTCCATCCTGAGAAAAGCGGCCCGAAAGGGTTGAAGCTTCTGCAGAATTTCGTCGAAAGGATCAATTGAATGTTCCAGAAACGTATAGTCGTATGTCTAGACGTCCGGGACGGCAAAACGACAAAAGGTATCAAGTTCAAAGGCAATGTCGACATCGGCGATCCCGTGGAAATGGCGGAGGCTTATTACCTGCAGGGTGTTGATGAACTGGTATTTTACGATATTACTGCGTCCGCAGAGCGGCGGGGCATCATGATTGAAGTTGTTCGAAAAGTGGCACAAAAGATTTTCATTCCATTCTGCGTCGGCGGCGGCATCGGTACTGTAGATGATATGAGCGCTGTAATACTGGCCGGAGCGGAAAAAGTGAGTGTTAATTCTGCGGCTGTCCGGAATCCGGAAATCATCACCGGAGGTGCCAACCGATACGGTTCTCAGTGCATAGTCCTCGGAATGGATGCCGAAGCCGATTCGTCGATGGCTTCGGGATACGGCATCGTTATTGACGGCGGCCGTGTGAAAACAGGTCGGGATATGCTGGAATGGGCAAAGGAAGCCGAAAGCCGGGGTGCCGGCGAAATAGTTCTGAATTCGATTGATGCTGACGGGACTCGGGACGGTTACGAAATCACTGCTACACGGTTGGTAAGTGAAGCTGTCGGAATACCGGTAGTCGCGTCCGGAGGCGCCGGAATACCCCGCCATCTGACGGATGTACTCACAGAAGGTAAAGCCGACGCCGCCCTGGTGGCCAGTATGGTTCACTATGGAGATTATTCTATTGAAACCATAAAAAAAGAACTGTCAGAATCGGGAGTTCCTGTCAGACTTGACTAATGCTCACTTGGCAGTAATGAGTCGACGCTGGTGCTGGTAACACGCTCTTCGCGGTCTGAAACCGGTTTGCAGACTATATCTGTTTCATCCAGGAGAATCCGGCAAAGGGTATCAACACCTTCTTCCGTATCAAATCCGGATAATACAGATTTCAGCTCACCCTCCGGAGTATATAGCTTTAAACAGGGGAGATTGTCAGAATCCGATTCAAGAAATCGCCTTGCATGAATACAATCACCTGAGGCAACAATGTGTTCATCCGGCCAATAGGAGAGTTCCTTTTCCAGAAGGGATATGTCTTCACTGCCGATGAAAACCACTCGCACTACCAGCCCATGAGGACCGTAAGTCCGGGCCAGGTGCAGCAGCTCGGGTTTCATTAGATTACTCGGAGTTGAATTCAGGGTCAGAACGGCAAGAAGCCGCCATCGATCCTCGATCCCGGAGAACAGGCGTGACAATCTGTCTTTTGTGGAAAGTCTGTCTGACGGCAGTTCCAGAGGTTCTGACTCCGGCCGATCTGTAAAAATCATAGATATTCATTTTAAATAATAAACGCAGGATAATTCAATAAGTTTTTTTACTAGTTTTATGGTGAAACCTGATTCAAGGGGTCTGTTACCCGTTCCTGTACTTGCTTTTTTGGACGGAGTTTGAGTATATTCCCCTTGATATGCCCACTTACGATTATGAATGCCGATCATGCGGCCACAGTTTTGAAACCTTTCAGAGTATGTCTGATGATTCCCTGACCGATTGTCCGGAATGCGGAAAAGAGCAGTTGCGCCGTCTGATAGGCGGAGGATCTGCGATTATATTCAAGGGGTCCGGATTTTACGTGAATGATTCACGTAAAGAAAGCTCCTCAGAAGGCAGTTCATCGACAAGCAGCGAAAAGGCCGCCTCCACAAAAGCGGACAAGTCCAGCGGCAAAGCGACAGCTTAACCCCTTGCCCGACCATGGGCGTCAAAATGAGTTACTTCCGATTCATATGCTGCTTTGTCAATCAAGACATCCAGTCCTTCGATTCCTTCATACACCAGAGACTCATTTATAACATCCGGGCGGGTTAACGGTTTCTTCGGACTGAACAGCGTACAGCAGTCTTCGAAAGGCTCTATAGCTGTTTCGAATGTGCCGATCTTTCGTGCCAGAACAATAATCTCTTCTTTGTCGAGTCCGATCAGCGGGCGGAACACCGGCATGGGTACGGCTGCATCCGTATATGCCAGGCTTTCCAGGGTTTGGCTGGCAACCTGTCCCAGCGATTCACCTGTAACCAGGGCTCCGCAGCGCCTTTGTTTCGCAATAAGTTCGGCAATTTCCATCATACAGGCCCGGGAATGCAGGGTTGTCGATGCTCTGTCGACGGACTGATTTATTTTTACCTGACATTCAGTGAAGGGGACCGAGTACAAAGTGAGCCCCCCGCACCACGGTGCAATCAGGCCGGCCAGTCTGACTACTTTGTCGAGGGCCTCCGGGGAGGTGAAGGGCGGTGTATGAAAGTGCACGGCGGTGAGTTTGAGCCCTCTTTTCGCCATCAGATATCCGGCAACCGGGGAATCGATACCGCCGGAGAGCAGAAGCATACCTTTACCACCGGTACTGACTGGAAGACCCCCGGGTCCTTTCCTTTGTCTCTGATAGACATAACCCTTTTCCCTAAGCTCCACTTTGATAGTGAAATCGGGATTATGAACATCCACAATCAATTCCGGTATAGCTTCGAGCAGTAGGCCGCCAAGCTCCCGTGCGTAACCGTAACTGTCCAGGGGTAAACCCTTGTCTGTCCGCCGAACTTCGAACTTGAATCGCCCGCCGATTCCGTCGGCAAGGCAATCCCGGGCAACCGAAATCGAAATTTCAGCCAGATCTTCCAGAGTCTTTTTTACTCGATAGGCTCTACTGAACGCCACGATACCGGGTGTTGTTTCCAGAATGCGAACAGCATCATTTTCCGGGATCTCAGTTTCAAGGTAGAAACGCCCCCTCCGGTTAGTCACTTCGCTTTTCAGGCCGGATTCCCCGGCATACTGCTCAATTTTATTTCTGATATTTTCTTTGAGCATTCGTTCAAAGTAGGCACGGTTGCCTTTTTTTAATGATAATTCACCGAATTTAATCAGCCACAGATCGTTCATGGCCGGATCATAGCTAAAAAAGGCATTTCCGTCAGCACATACCTCAAGCCATTGGGACTATTGCTCAGTTTATTGAGTTGGAGGACCAGATGTACCGTTTATCTTTCACGGCCATTTTTTTCACGATTTTACTGACGGCCTGCAGCTGCACCCTTCCTCGGGAAGACGACTCCTGGACGGTGATAAGTTGGAATGTCCAGAATCTGTTTGATGGAATCGATGATGGTACCGAATATTCCGAGTTCGATCCGGGGTCCGGTGAGTGGGATGAAAGACTCTATCAGCGGCGTCTGGAAAGGACTGGAGAGGTAATCCTAAAGGGAGCATCCGGAATCCCTGATCTGCTCATACTCCAGGAACTTGAAAAACCCGGAGTACTGAATGACCTCGCTGATGGGCCTCTGCGTCATATCAACTATCCCTGGAGGTTGTCGGTTCCTGGGTACAGCATTATCCGATGCGGTGTATTGAGCCGTCATCCCATCAGCGATGTGGAGGTTGTCGACTGCGGGTATTTTGGAATCAGGCCCTTGAGGCCCGCCCTGGCATTTACGGTGGACTCGCCTGGAGGACCGGTTCGGGTTGTCGCACTGCATTGGAAGTCACCCGTAAACGGCAGAGCTGCTACAGAAAATACACGCTGCCGGGAGGCACAAATTGTCAAAGAACTGATTGAACCCTTATTGGCCTGTGATCCTGAAACCGAAATCATCATCATAGGAGATCTGAATACCCCCGGGGACGGGTATGTCAGACCCGCAGCCCTGGCGCCCTGGGAGCCTGACCTTGATATCATGAATGATGAGGCGGTTCTTTATCGAACTGACATCACCGAGGGTGTCGGTATGCAGAACGGCGCTATTGTTTTCTTTGATCCGGATCCCGACCCGGCCCTCGGTGCAGTGGGAACCTACTGGTATCGTGATAATTGGGAGCGGCCGGACCGAGCTCTTCTCAGCAAGGGGCTCACATCATATCCAGGACTTCTATTTGAATCCTGTTACACCGGAGGATCAACGATAATGGGAGACCGGGAGGGCCGCCCGGAGCGCTGGGTATCCGACTGGGAAGAGGGCTACAGTGACCATCTTCCTTTGGTTTTAACCTTCAGCATCGCCCAATAAAAATAAAGAAGCCGCCCCGGGAAGGGCGGCTCCATCAATTTAATATTGTAGTGAACTAGAAACCACCGTAGCCGTAATCGAAAGTCAGGGGTCCGTCATCTGTACCATTACCATCGATATCATATTCGGTTACAGTCCCACCGCTCTGAAAAGATGGTGCGATGATAAAAGAGAATTCTCCTGCTCCGGCTTCAATATTTCTGAGAACAAAGGCCCATGTGTTTTTACCTGGATAGGTGAAGTCAGTGCCGGCTACAGGCGCGTCGGGATCGTAACTGAAGAGCCAGTTGATATCCATAGAGGCGGTTCCCAGACTGATATTCTCCATACCCAAACCGTTGCCGTCCAGGTTGGCGATATCATAGTCCAACATGTTCACAGCCACCTTTTCGTTGTATTGCCGGCCCAGCCAGAAGTTCCTTCTTTTTGAAGCAAAACCCAATCGGAAGAACGCTTCCGGAATTACGACACCATAGTTCTTGTCGGAGACATTGGCCCGCCCGGCCGAAAATTCAGGGATATCGAAAGCAACTCTGAGATATGCACCGCCCCACCAGTCGGGATCATCCCTGGGCTACTCGTAGGCAAACAGCCACTCACTGTAGTTCCCTTCAATCATAAACCTCATACCGTTATAACCGTATTCAACGTTCCACCAGCCTGCGCCTTCGATCATGTTGGCCGAGATATTACGATGAAGTCCGACACGCATGTAGGATCCAAAAATGAAGCCGTTGTTGTCGAAGAGGATTAACTCACGTGGGTCATTGGTGATGCCCGTCAGAGCTGGATCGATTTTCTGAGGAGATTCCTCTTCCTGAGCCGACAGCCAAAGGGTTGCCGACATCATTATTATCAAAAACACCAGGATTTTTTCATTTTTTCTCCAAACTCACTGGTTTATATCTGAGATGTTAATTGAGAGAATGAAATTTTCCAACTTTTATCCGGACAGTCTGAAGGAGTCTATTAGTTCCAGGGGTTCCATCTCTCTGTTCAGTATACGGAAAACCCTTTGTATAACCGGCAGTTTGAGAGAACGATTCTGCACCATCTGCATAGCATATTTAGTAGCCGGAACCCCTTCAGGCAGGTAACCGATATCGTCAATGTGTTCGATAAGGTCATCGATGTCTGTATATTTTTCGATGATGCCTTTCAGAACAATCTGCCGGCCGAATCGCCGATTACGGCCATGTACCGAGTGACAGGTTACATCAAGATCACCAACACCGGCGATGGATGTGAAGGTTTCCGGGTGGGTGGAGCCCAGGGCGGTGCCCAGTGTCTGTATCTCATTCAGGCCGGCGGCGAAGAGCAGGGATTCGGTATTATCGCCCACCAAAGGGTCAATTTCTTTAAGAGCATCCAGGATTCCAAACGCAATGGCTACAATGTTTTTTACCGCAGCACTCACCTGCACTCCGATTACGTCCAGAGAGGGAAACACCATCACAGACGGACCCTGAAGCAGGTTTCTGAAATAGAATGCATTTTTGGCGTCCGCCGATGCACTGATGAGTCCGGTGAGTTTATCCTGTCCCATCTCCTCTGCATGACTCGGGCCGGAGATATATACAAGATGGTCCTTGTAGGCACCGGGCAGATATGCCTCCATGGACTCGAGAACAAATTGTATGTGCTTTTTTCCTGGAATGAAGCCCTTGGTAACCGATGCAATACGGGGTTGGGCTTCTATGATGTCCTCGAAACCCAGCAGCTGTTTGACGACGTCCATGACGTAAAGGGATGGAACTGCGAATATCAGGGCATCCCGATCACTGCAGGCTTCTTCCAGAGATGGGATCGGCCGCAGGTTTTCCGGCAAAGATATACCCGGCAGCCTGGACGAGTTTTCCCGGTCGTCGCTTATCTGAGACGCATGGGACCTGTTATGGCTCCAGAGAATAACATCATGACCCTTATGAGCCAGAGTACGGGCTATGGCTGTCCCGTATGCTCCGGCCCCCAGTACCGAGACTCTCTCGCTCAAGGAGCATCGCTCCAGCTCACCGACCAGAAAATCTCTTTATCCGGAACCAGAAATCTTGTCAGTGATGATACGAAACGAACACTGCTGGCTCCCGTTTTCTGTCCCCCGTAAACCGAACTGACCGGACCGGGAAGAATCACATTCATAACGATTGAGGCTCGCCTGATTTCCGGAATATTTTCTTCACCGAAGGTAAAACCCAGTATTCCGGAAATATAAGTCTCCTCGTCAATACCACCGGTGGCAGCAGGATTGAACAGGGAAAAGGCCGGATCCTGCATCAACGGTACCAATTCTTCGAGTTTCGCGGCCCTCTCCCGATCAAATCTGAGATTTAAGGTGTTTTCATTACCTCTGCGGCTCATTTCTGCTATGCCTCCGGCTTCGGCGCTTCCCAGCAATGACTCGATGTTGTCAAAACCAATTTCGGCTTCCCAACTGCTCGGGCCGTTGAGCTCGACTCTGTAAGAGTTTATATCATCACGCTTGGCCAGATCGGTTTTCGTATTAACTAACGTTTCATTATAGAGACCTGTTGCATTATCGTATCCGCCCAGCATCGCCAGATCGTCAAAGGCACTAGCTGTGAATGGCATGGCGGCACCCTCCAGGATCCATACTCCTGAGAGCTCACGGTTCAATGTGATACTTTGCTCTACCATACAGCCGCTAAGGGCAATAGAGGTTAAAAGGACAACAAGAACGATTAATTTATCACGCTGCATAGTTTTCATATAAATATAAGATAACAAGTTGAAGCTCATTCTTCCATGTCAATTTTTGTGGCAAGTACCTGCCGCAATATTTGACACTGATTCTGCACGCGGGTTAGTCTGTCGCCTATGAGTGACAGGGTCGAACGTAAACGCCTTTTAATGATGAAAATTCTGAGGGAATCCGGAGCTCCTTTGTCCAGCCAGAAAATTCAGGAACAACTTGTATCCAGGGGTATGGATATCAGTGAGCGGACCGTACGTTTTCACCTTCAAGCTCTCGACGGCTTTGGTCTCACCGGATATAAGGAAAAAAAGGGCCGCTTTCTGACACCGAAAGGGCTCATGGAGCTGGCAAAAGCCCATGTCTATGACAGGGTGGGATTTCTTTCCTCGAAAATTGATGATATGACCTATCAGATGAGCTTTGATCCCGCAACCGCGGAAGGCTCCGTACTGGTCAACCTTTCCATAGTTGACAAAACCCATCGCGATGCCATTGCAGCTCTGGTACAGCCGGTGTTTTCCTCCGGACTGGCACACGGCAGCCTGATTGCCCTGATCGATGAGGGAGAACATGTTGGTGATAAAGTTATCCCCGAAGGGATGGTGGGGCTGGGAACGGTTTGTTCGATCACTTTCAACGGAGCTCTCATACAGGCGGGTGTTCCAGTAAACAGTATTTTTGGCGGCCTTCTGGAAATACATGATAAGGCTCCGGACCGTTT
>RCND010001838.1_pt1 | contig 11934 bp, 14 predicted proteins | sample 2041351 | NCBI WGS metagenome assembly RCND01 (sample SAMN09708230, study PRJNA481090) | Marine sediment metagenome, whole genome shotgun sequencing project. | biome: marine sediment; feature: ocean; material: sediment; isolation source: Sewage treatment plant 12B marine sediment (STP12B) ...
CGATTAAACATGCGACCCCAATGATGAAGGCCGCCGGGCAGGGCGCAATCGTCCTCACTTCGTCGACGGCTGGCATCTACGGCTATCCGAACCGCGCCCCTTATGCGGCGGCGAAATGGGCAATCATCGGGTTGATGAAAACCGTCGCGATGGAGCTGGGGCCGCACGGCATCCGCGCCAATGCGATTTGTCCGGGCGCGGTAGAGGGTGAGCGGATGGAAGGCGTGCTGGCGCGCGAAGCGGCGGCCAAGGGCATGACCCGAGATCAGGTCTATGACGGCTATGCCGCTGGTACGTCCATGCGCCGGTTTGTAGAGGCGCAAGACATCGGCAATATGGCGGTTTTTCTGGGGTCCGATGCGGCGCGGCTGGTATCGGGGCAGGTGATTGCGGTGGACGGACATACGGAGAACCCTGACCCCAAAGTTTGAGGGCGCGACAGCTGCCTTATCGTCCTAGGCTATGTCGCTTTCAGTGGGACAAATTTTGGTGCGAACTGTATCCTTTGCCAAACCGCGCATCTTGCGCGTTGCAAAGGACTACCTATGGCTTCTGCCCCTTCACGCCTCCGTTTACCTGACTGGGATTGGCCCACGTTAGCATTGTTGGGCAGCGTTGTTATCGTCTGGGTCGCGGCGCTTATGCTGCCTGCGGGCTGGGGCGCGTTGAGCGCTCTGATGCTGGTCCTCGCGCTTACGCTGCACAGCTCGCTTAGCCACGAGCTGTTGCATGGGCATCCGTTTGGACGATCGGGTGTGGAGACTGCGATGGGCCTGTGGCAGCCGGGGTTGTTTGTGCCTTACCTGCGGTTCAAACGGACCCATCTGGCGCACCACCGCGATGCAAACCTGACCGACCCTTACGATGATCCTGAAAGCAACTACCTTGATCCTGTTGTTTGGGACAGTTTGACGCCATGGATGCGAAGGCTTTTGCGGGTTAATAATACACTCGGCGGCCGGATATTGCTGGGGCCATTGATCGGGATGATTGCGTTTGTGCGCAGTGATTTTCGGGCTGCAAGGGCAGGTGACCGTCAAATTTTATGGGACTGGCTGGCGCATGTGCCAGGGGCGCTATTCACGCTCTGGGCGGTGTCTGTGTCTTCGCTGAGCATTTGGGCCTATCTGCTGGCGTGTTATGGTGCACTGTCGGTGCTGCGTATCCGCACGTTTCTGGAGCATCAGGCGCATGACCGTGTCTCGGGCCGCACGGTGATCATCGAAGATCGCGGACCGCTGGGATTTCTGTTCCTGAACAACAACCTGCACGTCGTGCATCATATGCATCCAAACGTGGCGTGGTACCGTCTTTGGCCGCTGTATCTGAGCCAGCGGGAGCGGTTTGTGACACGCAATCATGGCTATGTATATCCAAGCTACGCTGCAATCTTTCGCCTGTATTTCTGGCGCGGGAAAGACAGCGTGGCGCATCCGCTCTGGCGTGATCGGGCTGGGTGAGGCACTAGGGCAGTATGAATTTGCCTGATCTTGTCATGCCCGACCTGTGGATACTTGTTTCCCTGCTTGCGGCTGTTTTCCAAACCATCCGTTTCATGCTGCAAAAAGTGTTGGCGACGTCCACACTGAGTGCGGCGGGAGCGACCTTTTCGCGTTTTTTGTATTCCGCGCCGTTTATCGCGTTGTTGTTGATCGTTTACATGCGCGGGACGGGGGCCAGCCTGCCTGCAATGGATGCACGGTTTTGGGGGTTTGGCCTGCTGGGCGGGACCTCCCAGATTTTGGCGACTGTCTGCGTGGTACTATTGTTCAAGGAACGCAATTTTGCCGTGGGGATCACGTTTAAGAAGACCGAAGTGATCCAAACGGTGCTGGTTGGCGTGCTGCTGTTGGGCGACCGTGTGAGTTGGGGTGGCTTTGGTGCGATTATGCTGGGGCTGGTGGGGCTGCTGCTGCTGTCGGGCGGCAAGGAGGCGAAGGGGTTTCATCTGTCGGACCTGCGCAACCGTGCGGCAGGGCTTGGGATTGCGAGTGGTATCCTGTTTGCCTTCTCGGCGGTGAGTTATCGCGGTGCATCGCTTACGCTCGCAACGGAGGATCCACTGCTGCGTGCGGGGGTGACGCTGATGGCGGTGGTGATCATGCAGACGCTGATCATGACGGTCTGGCTTTACCTGCGGGAGCGTGGCGAGATGGGGCGCGTATGGCGTGCGCGTCGGATCGCGGTGTGGATCGGCCTGACCTCGATGGGGGGCTCACTGTGCTGGTTCATCGCATTCACGCTGCAAAATGCGGCCTATGTAAAGGCGCTGGGGCAGGTTGAGCTGATCCTGAGCGTGGTGGCATCGACGTTGTTCTTCAAGGAAAAGATCACAAAACGCGAAGCGATTGGCATGACGATCCTCGTGGCGTCGATCTTGCTGTTGATCCTCGTGATCTAGCTAGTCTTGCCCGTTGTAGGGCCGTGCATTGCCTTTGAGGCGCAAAAACAGGCTCTCTTCGTCGTTGTTCTTGAAATAGGGGACCGACTCGGGCGCATTGAGATCGCGGGCGCGGGCCTCGACTTCGGCGAGCACGACTTCGGTGATGAAGGGCATGTCGAATTTGCGCGCATCTGTGAGTGGAACCCATTGTAGGTGGGAAAGCTCGTCACAGGCGGCGTCGAAATTGTCAGGGTCACTGGCGATATCATCTACATCCACCAAAAAGAACCGCGCATCAAAGCGGCGGGGGCGGCCCGGTGGCGTCAACGCGCGGAACACGAATTGCAGCGGGTCAGCATGCGGCAGGTGGCCAGTGTCGGCAAAGCTGCGCCAATCGGCAGGAACCTCACGTTCCCAAATCCCCTTTGCACCAAGGATCAGGCCGGTCTCTTCCCACAGCTCGCGAATGGCGGCGACAGGAATGGCATGGGACAGGGCGGCATCGGCATCGTCCTGAATGCGCGCCGCACATTGCGTGTTGAGCGGGGTGGCAAGAGGTATATGCGCGTCATCTGCATCAACCGCACCACCGGGAAAGACGAATTTGTTCGGCATGAAAGCGGCCTTCGCGCCGCGCTGCCCCATAAGGATCGAGGGGGAGGTCATCCGGTCGCGGATCACAATGACCGTGGACGCATGGCGGATCGCCGATTTATCGATGCTCATAAGTCCCTCAGTGGTTCAGGGCGCTGTCAGGATGTGCGGGCAAACCCACCCATTTCCTTAGCCCATTGGAAGCCGATCAAAGCCCCTTTAAATCTGGGGAGAAGGTAGAGGGACAAACCGATGCTGCCAACCGAAAATATGGTAAACAGGACAATCGGCTCTGGCCGGAACTGTATAAAGACAAAGTGCAGCATCACGCCCATCAAATGCCCGACAACCAGGATTGTGAGGTATGCGGGACCGTCATCGGCACGGTGATGGTGAAACTCCTGCTCACAGACGGTGCATTTGTCGTTCACTTTGAGGTAGCTGTGTAACAAAGGACCGGCGCCGCAATTCGGGCATTTACCGCGCCAGCCACGCAGCATTGCGGGTCTACGGAGGCGCTCTGCTGAGACGGTTTCTTCATCCAGTGTGGTGTTCGTTTGTGCGGCGAAATCGGGCATGGAGCATCCTAAAGCTGTGTCAGCCTCCTAATTGAGCCAATTATTGCCAAAATGAAAGGTGGCGATTTGTCCCAAGGTTAGAGTTGGTAATTTTTTTGCGAAATCTGCGACGGAACCTGCGTGGGGCAACGTACCAATCCCAACTGCACGGCGAAAAGGGATGAACCTCGGCCGCGCAGCAACAAAATAAATGGAGAGCACCATGTTTAAGGAATCAGTCACTGTATTGGCCATCGTAGCAGGGCTTGTCGCGACCAGCGTACAGGCGCGCGATGACGACTCTCATCGTGGGGGCGCACAGCACGAGGCCCGCTTTGCCCAGATTGACGCAAACAGCGACGGGCAAGTGACAGTAGAAGAGATTACAGCGCAGGCCGCTGCACGGTTTGCTGCCGCTGATACAGACGGGGACGGGGCGCTCACGGTGTCAGAAATCGCTGCCCGCGCAAACAACAAGCACCGTGACCGCATGCTGGAGCGGTTTGATGCTAATGGCGACGGGATGTTGAGTGCGGCCGAGCTTGACCAGGGCGAAATGGGCAAGTACGCGGCCAAACGCTTTGCTAAAATGGACGTAGACGGTAGTGGCGGCATCACGCTGGACGAGATGCAAGCACGCCGCGATCCTGCCAAGATGATTGCAAAGCTGGATGCGGACAAGAATGGCGCTTTGAGCATGGAAGAGTTTGCAAAGGCGCGCGGCCATGGCAAAAAGCACGGGCATGCTAAAGACTAAGCCTGAATAGACGTCCGGCTCTGCCTGTGTGGGGCCGGATATCCTCATGATCTCTGTGGAAAGTAGCCCTTGAAAGACACCAGCGATTATAGCGAGGTCCGCGATGCGGATGCTGATCTGCTGGCGCGCTATGCGGCGGGGGATGAGGCAGCGGCTAGACTTTTGTCAGCGCGGCTTTCTCCACGGGCCTATGCCCATGCGTTTCGTGTGTTAGGCGACCGCGCAGAGGCGGAGGACGTGACCCAAGAAGCGATGCTGCGGCTGTGGAAGCAGGCACCTAACTGGGATGCAGGGCGCGCGCAGGCCGCAACATGGCTCTACCGCGTTGTGGCGAACCTGTGCTTTGACCGGTTGCGCGGGCAGCGGGCCGAGACACTGGACGAGGCGGATGCGCCTGCTGATCCTGCACCGGGCATGGAGACGCGCCTGCAAGACAGCGCGCGCCATGATGCGCTTCAGGCGGCGCTGCTGAGGTTGCCGGAGCGCCAACGACAAGCGGTGGTGCTACGCCACATCGAAGGGTTGGCGAATCCGGATATCGCCGAGATTTTAGACGTGGGCGTTGAGGCGGTGGAAAGCCTCACAGCTCGCGGGAAACGGGCGCTAACGGCTGATTTGGCCGCACAGCGCGATGCATTGGGGTATGACGATGACACAACCTGACAAGTTCGATCTGGAAGCGTTGTTTGAGGATGCGCGTGCGCAGCCGCCGCAGATGCGGGGTGATCTGGCAACGCGGATCATAGCGGACAGCGTGGCGCACTTGCCCTCTGTTCCGCTGTGGCGGCGGGTAATGGCGGCGGTGGGCGGGCCTGCGGGCCTTGGCGGATTGGTCACGGCCACGGTGGTGGGGTTCTGGATCGGGGTGGCACCGCCCGTCGATAGGGTGGACCCGCTGGTGTTGTTTGGCGCAGTTGAGACGGACGAGACCTACGACGTGACGGACCTCACGGGGTTCGATTGGGATATTGAAGAGGGATAATGTGATGGCGGATACGGTTAAGAATAGACGGTGGATGCCTGTTGTCTTGGGGCTGTCACTTGCGCTGAACCTCGCGGTGGTGGCTGCGGTGGGCGGCGCTGTGTGGCGACACAGCGGTGAGGGGCGCGGAGGGCCGCGTGCATCCATGGGCGGTGCGCTTTATTTGAAAGCGCTGCCGCGCGAAACGCGCCGTGCGATCCGCGAGCAGATGCGCAGTACGCCGCGCCGCGAGGGAGATGCCGCAGATATGCTGGCGGCGCTGCGCCAAGAGCCGTTTGACCCTGCCACCGCTACCCGCGTGCTTGACGCGCAACGCGACGGCGGGCTGCAACGTAGGGCAGCGGCAAGTGAGGCATGGTTGTCCGAGATTTCTGCGATGAGCGCGCAGGAGCGCGGCGCTTATGCCGACCGGATGGAGCAGATGTCACAGCGCGGAAAACGCTCTTGGAAAGAACGCCACAAGGGAGAGTAGCAACTTTGACGTGTGGGTTTAGGCGGCGGGATTCGCCTGTGCGAGGCTAAAATTTACACGGTTTCGCCCCTGTAATTTGGCCGCATAAAGCGCCTTGTCCGCGTGGTCGAGCAGGGTATTGACACTATCGGGAATATGCTGCCCCTTAATTGATCCCGTACGGCTCATAGCGAGACCAAGGCTGATCGTGATATGTACAGGTTCCGCTGCACCGGGGATGATAAAGGGAGTATGCCCGATGGCTTGGCACACGCGGTGGGCCACCGTGCGCGCAGTGGCGACATCTGCGGCAGGCATGGCAATCAGGAATTCCTCACCGCCCATGCGGGCAATCATATCAGAGCCGCGCACGGCATTTCCCAGACGGCGCGCTGTCTCTACCAGCACCGCATCGCCGGAGGCATGGCCATAAAGGTCGTTGATGCGTTTGAAGTGATCCATATCCGCGACAATCACTGCAAAACTGGTTTGGTTCGCAGCGCTTCGCTCGATCAGCCGCGTCATAAAGGGCATCGCATAGCGGCGGTTATAGAGACCTGTCAGCGGGTCGTTCACAGCCTCCCGCAATCCTGTGCGCACGCTTTGCAACAGCTGTGCAGCTTGCCGCTTGCGCTTGAGCAATGCTGTAAGCCGCAAGGCCAGCTCGGCCGCATTAAAGCCGCCCGTCATCACATCATCCGCGCCCATATCAAGTGCAGAGGTTGCCTGATAGGGATCTTCGACCTTTTGCAGAACCAGCAATGCGATATCTTGGGTCAGCGCACTGGCGCGCAGCCCAGAGATCAGGCGCAGGCATGTATCGCTTTGCGCGGCTGTGGTTGGGAGGGCAAGGACGATGGCGTCGGGCGGGGTATCGGCATGCAACGATGCCATGGCGTCGCGTAACAACGTGACGGTGTAGCGCGCGGGCATATGGGGCGATAGCTGCGGCAGCCAGCCGCGCAATGGTCCCGCCTCAATCCCTATGAGCGACACATTGACGGGGCGCACGAACTCTGCAGGCGCCTCTGACAGTCCCAGCGCACAGCGGGTGTCATCGCGCAACTGCCATTGCGCAAAGGTGCGGTGCGCGCGGATCATATTGCGTACACGACCCAGCAACAGCGTTTCGTGCACGGGCTTGTTCATTACGTCAAAGGCCCCCGCGTGGAGTGTATCGAGCCGTTTTTGCGGATCATTTGAGGACGCAACAGCGAGGACAGGCAAGTTGGCTGTTTTATGGGATTCGCGCAGGTGCGCACACAGCTCTGCGGCGGAGCCATCAGGCAAGTTCATCGCAGTGAGGACCAGATCGGGTGTCTTAGAGGCGATCAGATCAATCGCCTCCACCAACGATCCGGCCTGAATAACCTGATAAAAGGCCGCTGTCAGTTTCACTTTGAGCACGATACGGTTGGTCGAAATACCGTCAACGATTAGGATTTTACCCTGCACTTTCGATCCTTCCTCTATCCGCGTTCATATTGGGTTTAGTTTTCTGATCAAATGATTAACAAAGAGTTGAGATTTTGAGCTAAACGGAGCGCCATAATGAGCCTTACGCGGAATGCCGCCGAGACGATTGCGATCGAATGTTTTACATGGCTGGTGGGCAACGAAGATTTGCTGCCCGTCTTTCTGGGCTCCACCGGTGCCTCGCAGGAGAACATGCGCAATGCTGTGACAGATCCTGACTTTCTGGGCTCTGTGCTGGACTTTCTTTTGATGGATGATGCTTGGGTGATTGCATGCTGTGATGCGCAATCCATTCCATACGAGCGTCTTGCCGAGGCCCGTATGGGGCTGCCCGGCGGTGAGCAGAGGCATTGGACATGAGCGAGGGTAGGGCAATGATCAAAGGTTTGTGCTTTGACAAGGACGGGACCTTGTTTGATTTTGCGGCCACGTGGGAAGCATGGGCGCAGCGGTTCCTTCGCCGCGCCGCAGTAGGAGATGAGGTCCGTGCTGGGCGCATGGGCGACGCTATCGGGTTTGATTTCGTTACGGGGAGATTCGCCAGCGACAGCCTTGTGATTGCAGGCACCGCCGGAGAGATTGCAGATGCCCTTGCCCTGCATTTTCCAGATGTGGCGCGGGACCAGGTCTTAATCATGATTGACGAGGAGGCGAGCGCGGCACCGCAACAGCCTGCGGTACCTTTAGTGCCGTTGTTGGAAGGATTCCGCGCGCGCGGTTTGGCGTTGGGTGTGGCGACCAACGACAGCGAAGCACCAGCGCATGCTCATCTGGCATCCGCTGGCATAACGGAGCTGTTTGACTTCATCGCGGGCTATGACAGTGGCCATGGTGCAAAACCCGGTTCGGGGCAGCTGCTGGCCTTTGCGCAAGCTGTGAATCTGTCGCCTGAACAGATCGTGATGGTGGGTGACAGTACACATGACATGCATGCGGGCCGCGCGGCAGGGATGCGCACAGTTGCGGTCCTGACGGGGGCGGCCACGGCGGAAGTCCTTGCGCCGCTTTCGGATGTTGTGCTGCGCGATATCGGTGAAATTCCAGTGTGGCTTACGGCGCATGGCGTCGCTTGAAGTTACAAATGCGACAGAATTCGTCGCGGATGGATAGGCCGCGCGCGCGGGACTGAGGCCTTCTGGTGTCTGAATCCAGAGGAGACAGCCATGACAGAAGCGCCGAAACGCAGAACCCGTGGAGGCGGCCGTGCAGGCGCCAAAACACGTCGTGGCACTTCTGTTATCGAGCAGATGCCGTGGAACCCCCCGATAAATATTGACCGTCCTACAGAGCCGCTGGGCCCCGAGGGGGTTGAGGCGATCCACAATGGCGCAATGCGGATTCTCGAAGAGATCGGGATTGAAATCTACAACGCCGAGGCCAAGGAGCTGTTGCGTAAAGCGGGCTGTACGGTAGAGGGCGAGAACGTGCGCATGGGCCGTGAAATGGTGATGGAGTACGTCGCCATGGCTCCATCAGAGTTTACGATCACGCCGCGTAATCCCGACCGCAAGATCACCATTGGTGGTAAGAATTTGGTGTTCGGTAACGTTTCGTCTCCGCCGAGTTATTGGGACATGTCAACGGGCGGCAAGGTGGCTGGAACGCGAGAGAAATGCCAAGATTTGCTCAAACTGACGCAATATTTCAACTGCATCCACTTTGCAGGCGGCTATCCGGTGGAGCCGGTGGATATCCATGCCTCGGTGCGCCATTTGGATGTGCTTTATGACAAGCTGACCATCACGGATAAAGCCATGCACGCCTATTCCTTGGGCAAGGAACGAGTGGAAGATGTGATGGAGATGGTGCGCATCTCGGGCGGCTGGACGGATGAGGAATTCGAGGCCAGTCCCAAGATGTACACCAACATCAACTCAACTTCGCCGCTCAAGCATGACATCCCTATGCTGGACGGCTGGATCCGCGTCGCTCGCCGCAATCAGGGCTTGGTTGTCACGCCGTTTACTTTGGCAGGTGCGATGGCGCCTGTGACGATGGCGGGCGCTGTGGCGCAATCGCTGGCCGAGGCACTGATTGCAGTCGTGCTGGCCCAGATTGTGCGGCCGGGGGCGAGTGTGGCCGTCGGCACGTTTACGTCGAATGTTGATATGAAAACCGGTGCGCCCGCGTTCGGCACACCCGAGTACATGCGCGCGACCCAGATGACGGGCCAGATGTGCCGTTTCTATGGACTGCCGATGCGGTCTTCGGGCGTGTGCGCGGCCAACGTACCGGACGGTCAGGCGATGTGGGAGACGTCCAATTCGCTGTGGGCAGCAGTGCAGTCGGGGACCAATATGGTTTACCACGCGGCGGGTTGGCTTGAGGGTGGGCTGATTGCCTCGCCCGAGAAGTTCATCATGGATTGCGAAATACTGCAGCAAATTCAGCGATATATGGCGCCCGAAATTTGCGCCACGGGCGTGGACGAGATTGCGTTTGATGCGGTCAAGGAGGTGGGCCATGGCAGCCACTTCTTTGGCATCCAACATACCCAAGACCGCTATACCACCGCGTTTTACCAGCCGTTTCTGAGTGATTGGACGAATTTTGAAGGCTGGGAGGTCGCGGGTGGTATTTGGACGCAAGAGCGCGCACATCACATGTATAAAGAAATAGTCGCCAGCTTTGAGGAGCCGCCAATGGACGTGGCGATCCGTGAGGAACTGGCCGCCTTTGTCGCGCGACGTAAATCCGAGGGCGGCGCGCCAACGGATTTTTAACCAAAATCGCAAGAACGGGGTGTTCTTTAGCCGCTTGTTAACGCCTTCCCATCATCAATGGGGGAGGTAACAGCAAGAGGCGGCCATGCACGGGCTTATCAACCGCAGTTTTCAAAATTACATGAGCGATAGCTACGGCATTGCTGCGTGGGTAGAGGTTGCTGCACGCGCCAATGTCTCTCCGCCGGAATTCGAGGCAATGCTGTCTTATGATGATGCGATTGGCCCTGCTGTGCTGGAGGCCATGGGAGAAGTTCTGGGCCGTGCGCGCGGTGAGCTGATGGAGGACATCGGAGCGTATCTGGTTTCGCACCCCAATACGGAGGCAGTGCGTCGCTTGCTCCGCTTTGGCGGAATGAACTTTGAAGATTTTCTACATTCATTGGATGATCTGCCGGACCGTGCGCAAATGGCGGTGTCTGATTTGTACCTGCCCGCGATTGAGTTGCACGGCCATGAGGAGGGGCACTTTAGTCTGATCTGCGACAGCCCGCTTGCAGGGTTTGGGCACCTTATGATGGGCGTGCTGCGGGTTATGGCTGATGACTATGGTGTGCTTGCGCTGCTTGAGCTTGAGGAGTGTGCGACGGGTAAGGAAACTGTTCACATCCAGATGGTTGCGGCGGACTTTGCGGATGGGCGTGCCTTTGATCTTGGTGCACGGGCATCATGAAAACCGTTGGAAATCCTGAAGTGCTGGACGTGCTGTGTCCGATGCATCTGACGCTGAATGCGGATGGGGTCATCACACATGTCGGCCCCACCACCCAAAAGCTGCGCCCAGATACGAATTTGACGGGCATGCCTTTTATGGATGCATTTGCAGTGATGCGCCCGCGCGGGATCACAACCATGGCGCAGCTCTGGGGCGCGCACCATCTCAAGCTACATCTTGAGTTGATCGGAACACCGCCTGCACGCCTCAAAGGGGTTCTTGTCCCTGACGGACAGGGTGCGGCCATTGTGAACCTCTCGTTTGGCATCTCCATTCTTGATGGCGTGCGCGATTATGCTCTGACCAATGCGGATTTTGCCGCCACTGACCTAGCGATTGAAATGCTGTATCTGGTGGAGGCAAAATCGGCCGCGATGGAAGCGTCACGCAAGCTCAACCTGCGTTTGCAGGGAGCCAAGACGGCAGCCGAAGAGCAAGCCTATACTGATACGCTGACAGGGTTGAAAAACCGCCGTGCGATGGACCAGCTTTTGGAGCAGCTGTTGGCAGCAAATGCGGCATTTGCGGTAATGCACATTGATCTGGACTACTTCAAGGCGGTGAATGACACGTTGGGCCACGCGGCCGGTGATCATGTGTTGCAGGTTGCCGCTCAGGCGATGATTGAAGAGACGCGGAGCACTGATACTGTCGCGCGGGTCGGCGGAGACGAGTTTACCGTTATCCTGCCGGAAGTAAGTGACATTGACGTGCTGGAGCGGGTCGGCCGCCGTATCATCGACCGGATCGAAATCCCGATCCCGTTCAATGATGCGATGTGCAAGATTTCTGCCAGCATCGGGACTGTATGGATACAAGGCAGCAATACAGCCACACGTGAGACCGTGATGGAGAATGCTGATATTGCGCTCTATGCCTCTAAGAACGAAGGTCGCGCACGCCAAACAATGTATACACCCGAACTCCGTACAAGCGCGAATTGGAGCTCACCACCCAAAGGGCGCAGCGACCGGTCTTCGTAAGGAGAAACCGGTAGCGACCTGATCCCAATCAAGGTTTCGCATGCAAATCGTGTTGTCTTACGCCAGATCATTGAGGCAAGTCTAAGCACGGTACGACCCTGCATAGCAGATATAGCGCTTTTCGAGCGTTTACAGGTGCGGGTTTCGATTCCGTGTCAACGCCAAAGGGGATCGGGATTAGGCTCGCCTATTCGAAATCTGACGACTGTACCGCATCTGTTTGGACACTTTATTGCAAGAGCTTGCCTAAGGGGAAATACGTGGCGCTTTCGCGCTCTTTTATGCGGATATGTCGGAGATGAGCACGACCATG
>RCND010001841.1_pt1 | contig 11920 bp, 9 predicted proteins | sample 2041351 | NCBI WGS metagenome assembly RCND01 (sample SAMN09708230, study PRJNA481090) | Marine sediment metagenome, whole genome shotgun sequencing project. | biome: marine sediment; feature: ocean; material: sediment; isolation source: Sewage treatment plant 12B marine sediment (STP12B) ...
GGTGTGTTTTCTGCGGTGAAACCGAGGGAATCGGTGATTTCAAAGGAAAGAATGTATGCAAAAGCTGTCACTCTGAACTTGTAGAAATGAAATAAAAAAAGCGGGTTTTAATACCCGCTTCTTTTTTGGAGAAATATATGAACACTTATATGGCCAAAGCTATTGAGGAAGCTATAATAGCTGCACAGGAAGGCGATGTCCCTATTGGAGCAGTAATCGTACGAAATGATAAAATTATAGTTAAAACTCATAATAGAAGGAATATAGATAAAAATGCCATACTACATGCAGAAATCATAGCAATTGATGAGGCATGTAAAAATTTAAATACCCGAGTACTATCCGACTGTGATCTTTATGTAACACTCGAACCATGCCCTATGTGTGCCGGAGCTATTATTCAATCCGGTATTCGTCGTCTATACTTTGGAGCTTATGACCCAAAGGCTGGTTGCGCCGGTTCCGTTACAGATTTGTTTACCCTTCCCTTTAACAGCATTCCTGATTATTACGGCGGCATCATGGAAGATGAATGTGCTTCCCTATTGACCAACTTTTTCAAATCCAAACGCTAAAATTCGAAAAACCCCCCGGGGGGTTTTTCAAGTTCTTTACTTATTCTGTGATTTATTTTACAATATACTTTGCGTGGAGAGGTGTCCGAGAGGTCGAAGGTGGTTGACTCGAAATCAGCTGCAGGCTAACGTCTGCCGGGAGTTCGAATCTCCCCCTCTCTGCCAATACCTTATTTAGGACACAAATAATTTCTAAACAATAAAGCAGTTCAATGTACTGCTTTTATTGTATCATTCAATATTCTGTTTTTCAATTTCTACTTTACTTTCTTAGTAGCTTTAATAGGTTCTCCTGCTACTTTATATGCATATGCAACATCACGTCTATGCTGTCTTTGTAAATATTTAAATTTATTAATCAGAGCAAATATCCAACTCACTGCTACAATAGCTGTCAACGCTATCAAAATCCCATTAGCAAAAACCTTATTAGTGTCATACCAATTCCTAAAAAATATCAATACCACAACTATAAATAATGCAGGTACAAATAACCTAGCTTTAATAATAATCCATTTTATTATCCAAACAACAAGTATAATCAATCTGCTTAATAAATATGCCATCTTGAAACGCTCCTCTTTTAAGTCCTTCTTATACTCTCAGTATAGTATGCGAATATTACATATCCAAAATTGAGCAGTATTTTTTTAGTTCATCTTGTGCTTTTAAGTTGATAGTGATGTTTCTATCTTTATCAATTATGATTCCATCAACCAGATCAATCAATATCTTTCTGTCAATCCATATGATGCCTTCATAGGTTAAGTATTTCTCAACATCACTATTTTGTAAATTGCCATCTGATTTAATCTGTGAAATTTGTTTGTTTACTATTTCAATTTTTGATATTAAACTATCTCGCTTGCATTCAAAGCTTATCTTCATATCTCTATACTCAGACAAAGATATTATTTCCTCTTTGTAATCTGCATATAATCCTTCCAACAACTTACTTGTCTTCTTGATTTCTGCGCTTATTTTGTATTTATCATTTTCAAGCAAAGCAATTTGTTTATTCAGCTTGGTGTTTTCTGCTTTCTTCATAGCTTCAGATACATTAACAATGCTTTTTGTCATAGTGTTTATTACATCAAGCAGAATGTCATTCAGGACATCTTCTCGTATAAGATGTGAAGTACAAGCCTTTCCACCAAGCTTTTTATAAGTTGAACATATATAACGATTATAAGCAGTTTTCCCGTTTGCTTTATCCGTGTAATAAGCGATGTTTCTGACCATTTTCTTACCACAATCCGTACATGTCAAAAACCCTGAGTAAATGGATGGAATAGTATCGGTAGTACTCTTTACTGGTTTGGATTTTTTCATTAACAAGGATTTCGCTAAATTAAACTGTTCACTTGGCACAATGGGTTTATGAGTGTTTTTTACAATATCCCATTTTTCTCTAGGCAGAGGTTCACGCTTATTTATCTTGCAGTTATAAGAGTAAGTTTTGCCTTGTACCATATCGCCTGTGTAAATTTCTTGTGTGAGTATGCTTTTGACTGTAACGGGACTCCATAATGTGTTTGGGTTGATAGGTTTACCATTCCCTTTTTTTCTATAAGAAGCCGGAGGCAATATATTGTTTCTGTTGAACCTTTCTGCCATCTCTTTCATGCTAACGTATCCCACATACCAATTAAAAACATTCTGTACATTTTTATACACTTCATCGTCGATTACCAGCTTATGCTTGTCCTCTTTTGACCGTATATATCCATAAGGCACCTTTGCTCCTACAAATTTCCCTTCCTTACGTTTTATCATAAGGCTTGCTTTGGTTGAATTTGACACCTGTTTTAAATACTGCTCATTGAAAATATTAATAAGTGGCACTTCAATACTGATCATACGTTCCGGATCTGCGACACTATCCAATCTTTGTATAGCTGATATGAACCGAACACCTTTCATTGGGAAATATCGCTCAAGATAATGATCTGTATCTATATGCTCTCTGCCAAAACGAGAAAGGTCTTTTACCAACACACAATTTATCATGCCTTTATCAATATCTGATATCATCTGCTTAAAAGCCGGACGATTGAAACTACCACCTCGAAAACCATCATCTTCATAGACTTTAGCTACATTGAGGTTATGTTGATATGCGTATTCTTTTAATATCTTCTTCTGATTAGAAATACTATCTGTTGCAGTTTTTAGCCCTTCTTCTTCAGATATTCTTGTGTATATTCCTGTGTTCCATATAACAGAGTTCATACTTTTAGTATCAATAAGTGCGTTATTACTGTGTAACACGATATAACCTCCTTATACAGCAAATGCAATGCTGTTAATATAGTATTTTAGTTTTTCGTATTCATTAACGAATTTAAAATTAATATCAAGTTGTTTATTCTGGTCAACATGAATGGTATCGATAAGAGATACAGCAATTTCATGAGTCAGTTTTTTGATTTTTCCATTCTTAATAATATTATCTATCCAATCAAACTCACAACTTCTGATTGCATTTTGAAGTTTCTTTTCCTCATTGAGTGCTAATATCTCGTTTTGGAATTTAGACAATGAATCATCAAACTTATCTTTCATGAGCAAATAATCATCTTTATCAATACTGCCATTCTTCCAATCTGAATAACATGATACTTTGAGATTTTTTATTTGTTTAATTTTCTTCATCTTTTCTTCAATCATTCTTTCAAAATTAATAATGTTCTTATTAGTTTTCTTGTCTGCTAATCTTTTAAAATTAATTTCTTTTATTAGTTCTTTTATATCAATTAAAGACTGTATCTGAATATTTATTGCTGCAAGAGTAGCTGATACTATTTCTTCTTCACGCATCGAGTGATTGTGATTACATACCGAAGCTCCACGTTGATTGTATGCCCTACATTTATAGTATACATACCACCTACCCTTCATAAAGGTCTGGTTTCTCAGCATCGCATAACCACAATCTTTACACTTCAGTAATCCTGACAATGTATACAGCTTATTTTTATAACGTGACGTTTTTGCGCATAATGTTTTCTTCTTTTTTTGAACCCTATTGAAGTTTTCTTTACTGATAATTGGTTCGTGCATATCATAAACGATGAAATGCTCTTTTTCATCTAATGTTATTCTTGTCCTGTCCTTGTAATTTCGAGTAGTTTCTCTGCGTTGATCTACAGCTCCTATGTATACTTTATTTATAAGTATTTTCTGTATAGCCTTTGGTCGCCAACTATATTCAGCTAGCATAGTATTATGTAAGTTGCCCGTTTTACGATACTGCGAACGTGTTGCAATTCCAAGCTCATTTAACTTTTGAGCAATTCGAATATTGCCCATACCACTTAAATACCATTTATATATGTTTTCAATAATCGGTTTTGCCGTTTCATCCATTATAAGTTTATGTTTATTATCAGGGTCTTTCTTATATCCAAACGGTGCAAGTGGTGATATATATTTCCCCTCTCTACGTTGCGCATCCTTTGTCGCTCTTACATTTATAGATATTCTTTGAGAATTATAATCATGCAATAAGCTTTTTATCCTGACCATCAGATCTGTTACAGAATCAGGATTAGTTTTAGTATCCACATCATCAAGTATCGATATAAATCTGCAATTATAGTTAGGCAGTACATTTTCAAGATAATGACCTGCACCAATGTATTCTCTTGCAAAACGCGAGAGATCTTTAACAATAATACAGTTTATATTACCATTCTTTGCATCTTTAAACATTCTTTGAAAAGCGGGTCTGTTAAAATTAGTACCTGTAAAATTTTCATCTATATAAAATGATGAGAGTAAGAATTCTTCATGACTTTCAATATAGTAGTTCAATAGCTTCTTTTGATTGGTAACACTGTCGCTCTCACGCTTATCGCTATCTTCACGGCTTAGCCGTACATATAATGCTACATTCCATATATTCTTTGAGCCAGTTTGTGGTTTGTCTGTTTTGTCTATATAAAACTTTTTTCTTGCCATAATCTATACTCCTTCACGGTTATTGCTTTAAGCGTAGCATCTACAATCTTTGTATCAAAATTTGGATGTTATTTATTTTTTATAATATCTACTACTTTTTCTTCTAATGTCATATCTCCTACAAAATTCAGACTAATGGTTACATCATTATGTTTAAATTTATACGGGTTTTTTATCTGTTTAATCAAGCTTCTAATTCTCTGTTCTGTTGAAAGAGATGTGTCTATTTGAATATCTCTTATATCTACTAAGCTTGCTTCTAACATATTAATTACCTCCACATTTTTTTGTTCGCTTAGAACATATGGATACGGCATAGCACGAAGCCATGCCGTATAGTATACGTTCTAAAATCTTTACAGATTTTGAACTTCAAGCATTTAAGCTGATGGAGATTAGCCATCACATGGATTTTCACCCGCTCATTTCTAAGGACTTCTATGTCCTATCGTATGACCGCCCAACGGTTAGGAAGTATCAGTACCACACAGATCTTTGCGAATGCCGTTAATCAATAACGGCTTAGAATATTGCTTATTTACACAACACTCTCATAAAGGGGTAACCGCTCGCTATCTTGGATTGTTTATCCTGCTTACAGTTTGTCATCACCGCAGAAAGGTCTTAGCGTCCCTGCTGTCGCTTTCGTTTTCACGCTGCATGGTTTTCGTACTTAAATGCTTTTTTATTCAGTTTTCATTTGCGCCTTTGCAGCGCTTTGGGGTTCTCTTTGTAGCAAAACCCCTATACTTATAAGCCGTGGGAAAGGTTAATCGTGTACCCTCTAAAATATATTCCTGAATTTAATTAGCATTTGCTCTGCCGCTTTAATAGAATTCCCAACCGCTCTCTTAGTGCAATTTTCCTGTTTTGCTATAGTAGAATAGCTAAGATGAAGGTAGTAATACTTAATAAATCTCCGTTTTTGAGTTTCAGTACAACCATCTATAATGCTGTGTATAATATGTTCTCTTTCGTTTTGCATTATGATATTCTCTACATTCTGATTGGGATCTAGTAAAATTGCCCGGTTAGGATTTTCTCTTTCGGTTTCAGCCTCAAGTGAACTAGAATTGCGGTAATACTGTCTGTGACTGTTTAGCCACACATCATCTTGTTTCTTTAATTCATCAATGAATCTTTCTTCAATTTCATATCCTTGTGCCTCCCATGTTTTTAGATTGTTGAAAAGTTCCTCTGTGATTTTTACCTTTGTCCCATCAGATAAATAGCTGATTTTATATTTGATTGTCATAACAATCTCCTTTCAAATTTTTTGCACTTGTATAAACATTTGTGCAAATGAAAAAACTCCGGTTTTTACTGAAAACTTGAAGGAATAGTAGGTGAACGACATTTTAGATTCATGTGTAGGCTCCTTTTTAAAGCAAAAAAAAAGAGCCGTAGTATTTAAACTACGACTCTCCTAAATATAGGCAGGGAAAACAAATGTTCTATGTTTTATACAATTGCTGTTTTTCCCATTGCTATATGTGTGGTCATTATTAACATGCAATGCATTTTGCCTCATGCTAATCAAGTATTTTATTAGTTTTATAAGTATCTTCTTTTTTAATTATTTTTGTTAATTTTACATTATTTAATCTTTGGTATTTTTGTTCTATCTTGCTATTTTTTTGGTTTATTTCAATTTATTTGCTACTATTATATAACCTAATTTATATTAGCACTACAGCCCTTGAGTACTATTTTATTGCCTTTGGTAATATTTATGATAATCGTTTATGTTTGTATATCGTTCAACACCCAACTGAGGTGCAACGAGGACCACTGATGGGGTCTGATTAAAAATCTGTCAAAATTAGAGTTGTTAAAAATTAATCATTTTACCGGTTTACTATCACTTAATTCATTATCTTGTATAGATACTTTTAAATCATTAAGTCTTACTGTCTGCCATATATTGAATAAAATTGATTCGCTGAGTAAAACGAAGAATTTGCAGAGTGTAGTATTTAATAACCTTGCTTCACTTACATCTTTGTCTCCATTGAATGATTATCAAAACTTACAGAACTGGAAATAAATAATTGTGAAAGTCTTGAACAAATAACCGATTTTTTATCTTTACAAAATCTAGATACATTAATTTCCCCTGAGCTGTAGTTGTATCAACCCAATCCTCTTTGAGACTTTTAATATTTGCTCCCTTGGCCTCCAATTCTCCCACTAAGTATATTAGATCTTTAGTAGATCTACTCAGCCTAGTTAATTCAGCAATTACTATCACATCACCAGTCCTGATGTTTTCTAGTAACTTGTCAACCTCTGGCTTACTTTTCTTTGTACCAATAATTTTCTCCTGGTAAATCCTCTCACATCCAGCAACCTTAATTGATCTATTTGACGGTCTAGATTCTAGTCCTGAGTACTTACTCTTGCGTATCCTACTAACATTTTTCTTTCCTCCTTTATTATTTCGAGTATCACAAACGATAGTATCTACTGCTAGTGATACTTTGATTTAGTTACGGGTTTTGTTACCGTTATTCACCTGTTATATTGATTATTTGATAGTATAAAAAAGTCACACAAACGGTCGTTAATGTGACTGTATTATTTGATATTGTAATTCAGGAATCGGGACAATCCTCTCAATATATTGTGGTAGTATCCTTTATAATCGAAATAGATGGAGTTGGCAGATTTAATAAATCTCCTGAGTGTTTTCTAAAGTTATAACATATTTATCTTGCGAATGCATGTTTATTGAATTTTTTGCACCAGAACTTTTCCAAAGAATGTGTGCATGAAGTGGACAATGACACATTGTCACATTTTAATTCTTTCTGCAAGAAAAAAGAGCATTTATTTGTATAATAACCATCTCCAATAAGGCTTTTTCATTTTATTGCGTCCATAATATATTCACTAGCTTTTTCTGTGTATGGAGGTGCAGTTAATAGTATATGTCTAAAAATAATCTCCAAGTTTTTTAATCTTACGTTTAGGAAATGTGTAAACAACACGGTAGGGTAAACTTCATGAATAAATGTTCTGTTATTATTTTTAACATATTGGTAAAAGTATCATTCTACTTCTCTTTCTTGACATAAAATAAATCAATATGAACTCTTGTACTTTTCTGCTTGCATTTTAAACATTTCAGCGTAGTTGCCGTTAATACCCATCAACGTATCGTGATCAGCGGCTTCGATAATTTTACCGTTTTCAAACATATATATTTTATCCGCCATTTTGGTTGATGAAAGGCGATGGGAAATAAATACAACCGTTTTTCCTGCGGAAGCATCACGCATTGCATTGTAGATATTATACTCTGAAATAGGATCCAATGCGCTGGACGGCTCATCAAATATCATATAATTTACCGATTTGAAAAATGTTCTGGCAATGGCTACTTTTTGAGACTCCCCGCCAGACAGGTTAACGCCGCTGTCTACAAATTCCCGCGTAAGCGGTGTTTCCAAAGGCAGTGTGTCGGTGAAACCACTCTTCGTTAGGGCTGCTTTCACGCTTTCCTGGTTTCCTTCGGTAGTATCCATTACCACATTGTCGTTTAGTGTTGCGGCAAAGATTTGAAAATCCTGAAATACCGTACCGATTGTACGCCGGTATTGGACAATGTCATACTCCTTAATATTCACACTATTTAGCAATATTTCACCTTCTGTAGGGTCATACAGCCGCATCAGCAATTTTACTAGTGTTGTTTTTCCGGCTCCGTTATATCCTACAATAGCGATTTTTTCACCCGGTTTGATTGTCAGCGACACGTTTTGTAATACCGATTCGTTATCATACGCAAAACTAACATTCACAAATTCGATAGCACAGGGTTGTTGTGGTACAGATAGACATCCGCTTTTGATAGTGTCTTCGTATTCTAAAAATTTTCGCAGCCGTTCGATATACAATGAATCGGTTAGCAGCCCTGGAACTCGCTCCGTTATGCCTTTGATGGTAAAGAATAATCTTATCGTAGCATTAAATAATGCTACAATATCGCCTAACCCGATGGACTGACGTACGGTTTTTAAAAAAATCAGATATACCAAGTATAATCCCCTCATGAATAATGTGCCGAATACAAAGTCGTTCACGAACAACAGCGAAGTGATTTTAGTATTATATTTTTTCATAGAAGCCTTAATTTTGGTGTTGAGCTCATAAAAATCCTTTTTCAAACGCTCCGCAAGTCGGAACAACCGGATTTCCTTAGCATAATCAGCTAGGTAAAAGACTCTGCCTATATAATTGCGTTCGCGTTTTTTTGGCAGTATCTCAGTATCTAGCTTGAATTGAATTCTATTGGTGATTTTCCCAAGTACCATACCTACCACGACGTAAACAGCAACAAATACCAAACCTACCCAATCTAAAGTTATGAAGAGTACACCGGTCAAAAGTACCGTCGTAATGCTTCCTACCAAAGATACTATTTTATTAAACATAGCATTCATTTTAGGATTAGCTTCTGAAATGCTCCACACAAAATCATTATAAAACTCCGGCGTATCATAGCAAGATAAATCTAAAGTTGCTGCTTTATTGTGTAGTATTCGAGTCATACTGGCATTTAGCTTTTCCTGCTCTCGGGGTGTAATATGTTCTGATACATATTTATCCAGCAAATTTATTAAAATGCTAATCCCGAGAAATACCAGTATAAACCAAAGTACATCGTTGAATGATCGACCAGATTCCATTATATCTAATATTATTTTAATGGCTAATATGCTTTCCACAAATCCTTTTATTGCGTTTAAAACTGCTAGCAAAATCTTCATCCAAAAGTACAACGGCGAATGCTTCGCTATAAACCGCAGTGTAAAAAGAATATTTTTAAATGTGCTTCTTTTCCTGATGGTAACCATTATTCTATACCTCCTTCCAAAAATGCGTATTCGTTTTCGATGTATTTTTCCGCCTGCTTTGTAAACATTTCAGCATATGCGCCATTTTTATTCATTAATTCTTCATGACTGCCTTCTTCCAGTATCGCTCCGTTATCAAGCAGGTATACACGGTCGGCTAATCTTGCTGATGACAACCGATGTGATATAAAAATGATTGTCTTGTCCTTAAAGCTTTTCTTCATGGATTCGAACAGCTTGTATTCTGCGATGGGGTCAAGTGCGCTGGAAGGCTCGTCAAAAATACCAATGTCATACTCCCTTGCAAAAGCACGAGCAATAGATACTTTTTGGGTTTCACCGCCGGAAAGCACAACACCATCCGGATCGAATTCACGGGTAAGGGTACTGTTTTCCTTAAACGGCATTCTTTGAACTCTGTTCCAAATACCGCTTTGTTTCAACGCTTGAATAGCTTTTTCTCTGTCTTGTGATACATTGTCCGTTACAGACATGGAAAATACACGCTGATCTTGAAAAGCTACGGAAAACAACTTTCGGTAATCCTGTAGATTGTAGGTCTTGATGCTCTTGCCATCCAACAAGACTTCCCCGGAAGTAGGGTCGTATAACCGTAATAGTTGTTTTATTAACGTAGATTTACCTGCGCCGTTGTGTCCTACGATTGCGATTTTTTCACCACGCTTTATTTTCATACTGATATTTTGCAGGCTTTTTCTTTCACTGCCCTTGTACACAAAACTAACGTTGCGTAATTCAAGTTCGTTATCAAATTGCTTGATTTCTTCACCCGGTTGGTCTTCTGGTATAGCTGGTTTGTATTCAAGAAAACTACGCAGGTTGTTGATATACAGGGCATTTTTGTGACAGTTTAGAATAGCTGTCGAAAGATATTCCAGCATCATCGTAACGGTAAGCATTGCAACAAACAGGATAACGAATTCGCTTACGGCGATAGTTTGAGATACAATTACCCGGTACGCACCGTATAGAAACACACCGCAAAACACAATGGTATGGGAAAACATATTTTGAAAAAATGACAAAGGTAATATGAGCTTGCTGTATTTTTTGTATACTGACATCGTGCCTTTGTAGCCTTCGTCGTACTGCCGGGATAAGATTTTTGCCACATTGGAAAGGCGTATTTCCTTAGCGTATTGAGGTAAGTAGTGAATGCGGTTTACATAATTTTTCTTACGAACGTTAATATTGTTATCAAGTGTCTGCTTATACCGTAATTTTTGTACTGCTTTGTCAAAAACAAATGTGCCGATTAGCGGAAATATAGCGAATAATAACAATAATCGGTCTATTAAAACCAACTCATATACCACATACCCCAATGTGGCAGGGAGTATCACCATATTAGAAATTGAACCTAAAACATTTTCCATACGGTCAGCAACTTCCTTGATGGCCAATGTGTATTTGTTATAAAATTCCGGGTCTTCATAACAAGCCAGTTCTGTATTGGCTGATTGGTCAAACAACATGGTGTATAATTTTTCGTAGGATCGCAAATTCGCTTCGGGAGAGTATTTATTATTAAACCATTTTTGGTATGCGTCCACCGCAGCACTCACCACCATAAGTAAAGCGATGATGGTAATCATTTCGGTAAAGCCGGCGCCACGCTCCAATCCTCCTACAATCATCCTCATAAAGATGACCATGCTAAACACCCAACCGAATTGATCTACTGCGTCGCACATTGTGCTGTGTAATACCCAGCCAGGAGATATCCGCCAAGCCAGTTTCATCATATAAGCGTTGTTACTGAATATTTGAGCAGACTTATTTTTGTTCATAAGTATACCTGCTTTGAATTTTTGTAAACATTTTTTTACCATGATTTCCTCCGATTTTTCTAAATATAGATATTTTTTGTATCAAAAAAGCACTTCCAAACTATATTCGGCAGTGCTTTTTGCACAACAAATCAAAGTTTATCATGACTGAAATCACAAATAAATCAATTGCTATTACTTAGCAATAATTGCAGACAATTATATAATCTGCTCCGAACTTAGTTTGCCTTAAATTCTAAAAAGCGCGGAGCAGTTACATCGATATATCACTTTTAACATTTTATGTAAAAAGTGAAATCACAGAGGCATCTGAAAACGAAAAAGAGGCTGATGAAAATATTAACATAATGGCCTATGACAGGAGAAATAAGTTTACTTCTGAGGATATATCGGTTACTATCCCGGCAGGAGCGTTATATGACACTTTAATTTTCACCTATAACAAAAGTGATGGAGGCAGCAAGATGCTATCAGACATTCACCATATTCATGATATATATACTCCAGTACATAAAGCATATACTCTATCAATAAAACCGAAAATTATTCCGACAGGCAAAGAATCAAAGATGCTAATAATCCAAAAGAATGATAATAATAATTTGACTCCAACCTCTAGCAAGTGGTCCAATGGGTATCTTAGATCAAAAGTAAAGTCTTTTGGTGATTTTTATGTCGGAATTGACACTATTGCCCCGAAAATTAATGCAAA
>RCND010001842.1_pt1 | contig 11917 bp, 10 predicted proteins | sample 2041351 | NCBI WGS metagenome assembly RCND01 (sample SAMN09708230, study PRJNA481090) | Marine sediment metagenome, whole genome shotgun sequencing project. | biome: marine sediment; feature: ocean; material: sediment; isolation source: Sewage treatment plant 12B marine sediment (STP12B) ...
AGGCCCAGAGCAAACTTGCCACGCGTTCGATCCGGCGGGCGAATGCCGCCTGTTGGCGATATCACGGAGAAAACAGATGATGATTGGCGGTCAAACACCCTTCCAATCGAACTCACCGCCTCTCCGCGTTGCCAACGATCCCAAATCTCAGCGCGTTGCTCAGCCGAATAGTAAACCCTGGTAAGATATTTCATTCCCAACGCTCCATCTCTTCCTAAAGATTAAAGGCATCCATCTGTTGAGCCCACCGGACAGAGCTACAGCCTTCACAAAGGGCGGAAAACGGATATCCGCTGCGAGCACGCAGGCCCGTCAAAAATGCCTCTGACGTTGGAGATTTAAGTCGATGCTGGGCTCGCCTCTTTGGGGTCGCTCTGGGCCCTGAATGCGGCATCTGCAAGCTTGGGGATCACTGTCTCGTAGTGTTGATAAATCAGCAACTGCCCTGCATCTGGAATGACTTCGATTTCGATCCACGGATAGGTCTCGCGGTATTCGGCAATGGTCGCGATGTCCATTGCAGGATCATCACCGCCGTTGATGAATGAGGTGGGGACCGCTTTTGCGCGGACCATTAGGTGCGACCAGTCGGCTTCGGTTTGCAAAAGCTCCATTGTGAAGGCCTGCGAGACGTCCGTATTTTTGCCTGCAATCAGTTCGGCATTTGCGATGATGATAGGGGCAAGTTCGGGATCATTGAGCAAGGCGATATCCGCCGCCGAACCTCGGTTCATGGTTCGAAGCATTTCGATCGAACCAACCCGCTTGGCCATGGCAACGGCGGCCTTGGCCGTAAATTTTAGCAGATGCGGGGAGTGGCGCGCGGTAGACAAAAAGAAGCGATGCCACTTCCCCATGCCCGCATAATGACGATCCCCCAGCAGGCTAGGGCGGCCACAAATACAAATGATCTCGCTGACCAATTCTGGATGATGTGCTGCCATATCAACGGCAAACAGCAGGTCATTGCCCTGTGGCACAAAGAGTAATCTGGTGATCCCCAGATGTGCGAGCAAATGGCGGGTGTCCTCGCGACAGGCCGCGAGCACATCCGCTTTAGGGTCCAACTGGTCACTTTTGCCATAGCCCGCTCGAATGGGGACGATCACCCGCAACCCATGCTTGATCGCCAATCGCAGCATTGGTTCATGCCAACGCACTATACCATAGCCCATATGGCTGAACAAAATCGGTGCTCCGGCCGCGAGGCCCATATCGTGGTAATCCATCTTGCGACCGTCCGGCAGAGCTAGGGTTTTGAACGGTTTATGGACTTCACTGTTTAACCATTCGCCTTGCTGGGCTCTCATGAGCGTCTGCGCCGGGGCGCTAACACCGCCCATAGCTGGCTGGGCGACATCGCGCAGTGACAAGACAAGCCGGATCACCTCGGACTGGGTGCGCGCGTTCATCTTGGATAAGATCGACTTGATCTGGCTCCGCACGGTCCCTTCCGAGGTACCACGTCCAGCGGCGATGGTTTTGGCATCCAACCCTTCAACCAGCGCGCGCACAACGCCCTGTTCGGCAGCTGTGAGGGAAAACACTTCCTCGAGGATCTGCCCCAATGCGGCTTGCCAGTGGTATTGGGTCGTGACGATCAGCGCGTGGCGCAGACTGAAAGGGGCGGCATCTGGAAGCAGGCGGATTTGAAACAGGGCTGGTCCGCGTTGGTCGGGCATATCAAGGCGCAGCATCAGGTCAGTACTGCTTGACCCCCTGAACAGCCTCTCAAGTGCTTCGCCAAGATTTTCCATAACCTCCGAAGGCAATGGCAGGGCGTCAAGCGATGTCCCATCCGTTATCCCGAACGCATCCCGCGCGCCATCATTGCTGGCGACCACTACCATACGTTGATCGACGATAAAGGTGGCCAGATTTTCGAAAGGCGACAGGATCTCCGTCAGGTCGGGGCCTTTGTCTGCGTCCGCCCCTCGTGCAAGAAATGTCTCGGCCCGTTTCAGATGGGCGACATAGGAGTGATCGAACTCATCTATCGACTTGATCGTTTTGCGCGCAGCGCCCGCATCGAGACCTGCATCATTCCACGCGCTGATAAAGGTATCGAGGGTCTCGGGATCAAGAGCGATATCATAGAGTTGATCAACAATTTTGTCGGCATCAATTTCCGACGAAGATTCGCGTTTCATAGTTAATTTCCAATAATGGAGTGCAAGGCGAAAAATATGGATTTGCAATTTAGCGAATTGGTAAGTGTATAAAAAAGTAGGTGAATTTAAAAAAATGCGTGTCTGTAGCACATCGTTATCACATCAAAGAGCTACAGACACACAAGTTATCGGCCGGACCAAATGGAAGAGGACGGTTCGACAGATTTTGGTTTGCGCAAAATTAGGCCAACGCCAGCCATCCCCCGACCGACACCAGCAGTGTGGCCAGCGAGCGGTTCATGATCCGCAAGGAATGGGGGGAGCGGGCCAAGCGGCGCAACGGTGCGGCAAAACACACGATGATCGACGCACCAAAAAGCAACGCTAGAAAGGTCACGACCGAGATTATCAGAAAATCAGGCATTTTGATTAGGGTGATGTCCATCATCTCTGGCAGGACCAGCGGGAACAAGGCCATCATATAGGGGGAAATGAAACAGGTGAACGCCCCGGCAGAGACAGACGATAGGACCGAGCGGCGCGGCGCGTCACAGGTGCCGCTCATATCAAAACCGCCCTTCCAGATGCCGCGCGCCAGCCACGCCATATAGGCCAGCATCACGTATTTGCTGTACTCCAACACCTCCGGCACCGATGTGAGCCACGCACTGAGACCAAAACAGACCGCTGATATGATAGCGACACCGCCAATGGCATACCCAACCGCAAAACCGACAGCCCCCGCGACATCGTTGCCGGCAGAACGTACCATCAACATCAAGACCACAGGACCAGGGGCCAGCGCGATTGCAACTAAGGTCACGAAATATGAAAAAATATCTGAATAAGACATCGTAACTCCTCGAGTTAAAATTGAGTTTTTTGGGTAAGGCAATGCGTTGGTAGGCCGCGGAAAACGCGCAAGGTCAGGCCGATCAAACCAATGACGATCCAGCTGCCTTGGATCAGGGCCGAGGAGAGGTTGAATTCGGCAGTCAGACTTATCCCAATCAAACACGCGGTCAGAATATTGAGCAGCGTGAAGGACACCCGGTTGCCATCCATGAGGCCGAACTGAACAGCGCCAAAGGCCGTGACGTAGCAAACAAAACCGGCAACCCCGATTCTTTCATAGGGTCCGAGCCCGGAGAGATGGTTAAAAATATTGTCCATTTCCGGACCTCCTTTGATGTGATGATCAAAGGTCTAGAAGCGGTTCCGAAGTGCGGCATCTCCAATTTTGGGGATAGGAGCGCATAAAGTGACCCAAGGTAAGGTATACCTGACCTTGGATGGCGATATCCGTTGCTATCGCCCTACGCACTCGCCAAGCTGAGGCTGAAAAGTCGCCCTTGAGTTGCGGGTGTTGATGGAGCGGGAGAGGCGATGTCTGGGATTGGAATATTTTTCGCAGGGATGGGCGTGCTTGCGGTCTGCCTTTTGGCGGCGGCGATCGTCTATGGTTTTATTGTGCCGCTCAGGGTGCATTTCAAATCGGGTCTAACTGACCTGCCTGCACTTGTTGGGGAGGGTGACAGCCGCCCGTTTGTCGGGCTTGCCCTGTCGGGTGGTGGCGCGCGTGCCGCGGTTTTTGCGGCGGCAGGAATGGAAGCACTTCATAAGCGCGGTTTGCTTGATGATGTGACCCATGTTTCCAGCGTGAGCGGCGGTGGATTTGCCGCGTCCTATCTGGCTCTTCACCGCGTCGGGGCGGATCACAAGGCGTATTTCAAGCAGATGCAATCCGTCATGGCACATGATTACTTTTGGGACGTGCAGCTTAACCAGATGCGCACCCCATTTCGCGCCTTCAGCCCGTCGCGTCGGTTGGTTTCGCTGCAAGACGCTCTAGATCGCCCTGATTTTTTACGCACAGCCACCTTCGCTGATCTGCCCAAGGATAGGACGTTTTTTTTCAATGCCATAAGCTATGATACTGGGCATAGGTTTGTCTTTTCCAATGGTGCGCTGCCGCCACCAGATGCCACCGCCAAGACGGAATTGCCATCAGCCTTGCGGTCCCTGTCTTTTTCGGGCGCTACATCGCTGTGCGCGACACCACATAGGGTTCCAGTTTCTCTTGCTGTGGCTACCTCGGCCGCTTTTCCACCCTATCTCGGGCCAACAACGCTTCAGATCGAGAGCCTTGGTGCAAAGGCCCCAGAATTCTGGCACCTCGGCGATGGCGGGGTCGTTGAAAACTCTGGCGTCGAAACCCTGCGCGAGGCAATCTACGCACGAGGTAAGAAACAGCGGGCGAAAATCTATGTCTTCAACGCAGGTCAGCGACTGGATCAGGAGAAATCCAAAACATCCCATGACATCAGCATCTGGAGCCGTGAAGTGACCCGTTTGGTCGATGTGTTGCAGGAATATGCTTCAGCGCACCGCGAGACTATGTTTGCGGCACTGGACGCCAAACACGGAATGAAGATCGACGTTATCGGATTCGATTATTTGGCGATTGCCGAAATGGTGAAAGGTGGAAATCCCCCTAACGACCGATGGCTTACGTGGAAAGGGTGGGTTCACTCCACGCACGCTGTCAGGACCGCAAGCAAGACTCCCGCCGAACATTTGGCCAAAATACCAACGGCGCTCAATATCACGGCATGCGATCGAGAGCTAATCGCGTCGGCAGCTGTGGATCTGGTGGAGCACCATTTCAAAACTACTGGGGCCAAATGAGCTATTAGCTACGGGTATTGAAGTGGTTGCAGGCGTTCCAACCTGGCTAACGAACGCCCCAAAGCTGCCGTGCAGCGACAGGGCGCTCGGAACGGCAGCATTGGGGTGAAATTCCGAGGGCCAACTTGCAATTCTCTCTGAACCGGACATTCGCTGCACAACGGAAAAATGGTAAAATGGGCTCTTTACCGCCGTTCGCTGCGCGTTTCACGATGGTCTGCAAAGGGCCGTTCTTCCTTGGCTTGCAGCATAAGCTCTCAAACCCGCAAAGTGAATTTCGGCGCTGCCGCTTCATTGAAGCTGCCATCCGTACGCGATACAGCGAATTTAAATCACAGCTAACCGCCAGTAGCCCTTCGGTCGGTTGTCCGACACTGGGTTGCAAATCGCTCAACTATGAGGTGATTTCCTTTAGCGGTTTGAAAGATTACAATGATTGTAAAAGCAGGAAACAGGAGAAAACAATGAGCAAAGTGATCTTTGTCGCGTTAATGGCAATTACATTGGGAACAACCTTGGATCCTATACCGGCAGCTGCAGCCTCGCTTGGAAATTATGAGGTCTTTGGCGTTGAGAACGATGATATGCTGAAATTGCGCATGGGACCTGGAATTGGCTACAAAGTAATTGTTGGCCTTCCGAATGGAACCGCCGTGCGTGTCCACAGCTGCCAGCAGACCGGTGGCACTCGCTGGTGTATTGTTTCTCTGAAAATGGCCCGAGGCCTTAAGGGACATGTCTCATGGGCTTACCTGCGTAAAATGTGAATTCGCCGAAATTCACTTTGCGGGTTTGAGAGCTTATGCTGTCGGCCAAGCAAGAATGGCCAATAGCTGCCCTTAAGCAGTTGACGCAACGCCGCGCGACAGTTTTTGCGTTTCGGACATTCGTGCAGTGCGTAGCATTCTTGTTGGTCGAGTGAGTTTCTTGTATTTTGCGGCCTCCCTGCTTGAGGCAATTTTATTCCCGATCGACAGCCCTGTGGGCGGTGCTAAATTTGTGGCCAAGTCCAGCTTGAAAGGAGTTTAATCAGATTCTTCCGTCTCTGGGATGGATCTGTTCCGTATTCGCTCAATGCCGGTTCGCCGATGAGATGCACCGCATCGACGCCCTCCAAGGGTAAACCTTCATCCAAAATCTTGTCGTTCAGTACGACAATGACAAGCGCTTCAACTGCATTGTTGAGAACTAACGCGCGGACACGGTTGCGCAGGCCGGTTTTTGCAAGTGGGATATCCTCACCCATTGGCCCGAACGTCTGGGCATCAGTGGTGAGGTATACTTCTGTGTCTCTTTCTTTCAGAATTTCCACATGCGCCTTTGCCGCAATAAGAGCTTGTTCATCGCCGGCAAAAACGTCAACGGGGATACGCCCGTTCCCTCCCATCAATCGTTTCACGTACTCAGGTAGATGCCGACGCGAGATGTCTCCAGCCCCAAGCGAGGGAATGTAGTTTACTTCGCTGATGACCGCATCCGTTTCCACCCATGGCTCCGAAATCTGGTCGGTGATGAAATCAATACCTGCAACATCCAGGCCGCACAGTTTTGCCGCCTGGAGCGCGATGCGCAGATTTTCCGGGTGAACGGTGTCCGTCACGTCTTCGTCCACACCACCCCACTTGGTCGACTCAATTCGACGCAGAGCGACAAAAGCATCTCTTTCCGGGATAGATGTCTCTGTAAGCCCCTGAGAGGCGAGAGCCGCCCGTCCAAGATCGTCAAGCTTTGGCGTTTTGGACCGGAGCCACGACGGCTTTCGTATCTGAATGTTTTGTTCTGCTGCAACGAGACTTGCGACAGTTTTCAAGCCATCGCCATAAACACCGATAGGCAAACGCTTGACCGCGTAAAGCAGTTGTCCACCCGCAACGAATAATCGGTGGCAGACGCCGTCGATCTGACGCTCTACCAGAACTTGATTTCGTTTCGACAGGTTCGATGCATTTTCGTAAGCAGCCTGAAGTTGATCGGGTTGGACATCAACCTGCACTCCTTCCCCACGCTCCAAATCGTTGGGCTTAACGACCACGGGCCACCCGATCCTTTCAGCTGCAATACGCGCCTGCTCCAAACTGGATACCAAGCTGTGTGACGGTACCGGTAAACCTGCATCGCGCATCAGTCCCGTGGTTACATGCTTGAATTTGGTTAACTTGTTGGACATTGTTGCATCGTTGGTTGATGAGCTTTGGTCAATCAACTTTGCAGCGGCGCCCCAGCCCATCTGATAAACAGAGACCCCAAAATACCAGAACGGGATGCCCATTTGGTAGGCCGCGTGCAGAACGTGAAGATTGATGCTCGAATAGGAGGCGCCATTTCGGAGCTCATCAAGCAGTTTGCTTTCGATTGTGCGAAACTGGCCTTCAAGATCATCTTTATCTGGCATGTTCTGCTGCAGGTATCCGGTGCAAGAAATCGCGCCCTCGAGTGCGGCTCCGAACGGGTGTGGTTTATAATTCTCGAACCCAGGCATCGCTATGACAGCAGTATATACGCGGGGCCGGTCTGGAACTGGCGTGCATTCGAGCAGTTGGATGTGCTCGAAGCACGGGACGTTTACTGCGAGAAGCGCATCTCGTGTAAGCGCCAGAACGCTTTGAAACCACGCGGCTACCGGTGCCTCCTCGGGCGGAAACGTTGTCTTGCTCTCAAGCTCTGCACAAGGCAGGGCCGGGTTGTCAAAGTAGGGCCTCCATGCATCCAAAGGTTCCAAGTCTATGTTTTCGGGTGCTTGGAATTTCAGGCTGTGGGTGCGCATGGTTTGACGGTGACTTCCACGCAAAAACGGTGGCACATTTGCCAATGCGGCCGCTTGACGAGATAGAGGTTTGGGTTTCTGCAACTGCAGTTTAACATATTCCCTCATAAGTCGTTCGAGTTCCGCTCGTATCGGCTTTCCTTGCTCGTTGCGTGGCAACTTTTTCACTACCATCACGTGCCTCGGCGTCTGTAGCCCAAGGCGTTCGCGCGCATAAGCTCGCAAGTCCAGACCTTCAATATCTGCACCCGTTTTTAGCGATACCATACAGACAGGCACGTCCTGCCGTACCGGATCCCTCAACGGGAATGCCGCAATATCCTCAACCGCGGGATGCGCGCCCAGAACGCTTTCAATCTCTGCTGGGTAGATATTGATCCCGTCCAAAATCATCAACTGGTCTGCACGGCCGCAATGGATGAGTTGGCCACTTTCGGCCCACTTTCCTAGATCGCGAGGATAAAACCATCCGTCTTGGAACCGATCAGCGTCGGAACCATCCAAATAGCCCTCAATACTTGCCGGCGTCTTTACGCGGACTTCACCAATTTCGCCATTTTGCACAGGAACGCCGACTTTATCGATAACTTCGATTTGCACCCCATCAGGGGGGTGACCAACGCCATCTTTCACTTGCGCCAGATCGTCAGGAGACGCAATGGACAGAAAGAATGACTCATTCGTTCCGTAAAAGACGTGAAGATTGGTGTTCAGGTCTTCCTTCATCCGCTGGCGTAGGGTTTCGTTAACTATTGAAGACCCGATGCCTACAATCCGGATGCCCGACAAGTTAAATTCTGGAAAGTCCTTTGCCCGCCGCAGCAGGAATTCCGCATGGAAAACGGTAAGTTCTAAAATGCTTGGCTTCGCATAGTGGATCGCTTGCAAAATTGGAGTTTTCTGGTCCCATATTATGCATGTGGCTCCGGACGCCATAATTTGAATAAAACGGCCAATCGGAGTTGCAAAATAGAAAGGCGATGCCAGCATGAAACCGGTTCCCGGTTTCAGACTAAAGATTTTGTTGGATATCTCACTTCTTGCTCGGGCAACTTTATGACTAATCGGAATAAGGTGTGGCACTCCGGACGAGCCTGAACCTACAATGATGTAGGCAAACGCTTCGGGGAATTCGCAGACAAGATCGAGGGAGGCAGATTTGTCAGAGAGACAGGTTTCGTCAAATGAATGGCAGGACATCTGCTTGTTCATATATCGCACATTATCTGTAAATAAATGAACAGCGTTGGAATCCGCGATGATTTTCTCGCGTTGCACATTTGTGAGGGCAGGGGCGAGGACGAGTGCGGTTGCACCCAAGCGCAGGACGCCCAAGAAGGCCAGTACCAGCGAGAATTGGTCCGAGAAGGTTAACGCGACAGTGTCGCCTTTGCGTACTCCGTTGCTAAAAAGATAATGCGTTGCCCCCCATGCAGAAGCATCAAGTTCCAAATAACTAATGCTGCGGTGGCCCAAAATCAGCGCCGCGTTTTCTGGAGAAGCCTTGGCTCCTTCAATCAGATCAAAGGTTAGGTTTCTCGCGGCATACCTCAGCGGTTCATTTTGGACGATCAAAGTACCTTCTCCTTTGTCCTTAAGCCTTAAGCATCAATTGAGCTGAAGACTGGGATCACCAGCTATCGGTACGATCAGAATAAGGTGCAAATAAGGAGTTTTGGCAAGGATTTTCGATCCTAATGTTGCGTTCGGCGCAGTTGTGCGCGCCGCAGGGCTTTGTTTCACAAATCGGCTTGATGTTGGACTTTCCCTTACCCACTGCGAAATCTCCCTAGCGGCTTAGAACTGGTATACGGCCAGTTGTCTGGTTGTGTGACAGAAGCCAGAATGCTGCATGATGAGCTCTTTGGGCGATCTTGTATTCACAATGAAGTGGGAAGACCTTCCGATTGATCGCCGTCTGCGATATGCGAAGCAAAGTGCCGTGTCATGGGGCAAGCAGTGCGTTGCAGATCATCATGGCCAGCTTTGCCTAATGAGGAGCCTGCCCATGTCGTTTCATCCTTTCGCCCTAGCTATTTTACTCACTGGAACGATGCCCAGCGTGGTATTGGCGCAATCCGCCGAGAGCGCCCCTGCGCAGCTTTTTCTTGAACTGAATTCAGTTCAGGATGTTGGCGGGGCTTGCCGGTTGACCTTTTCAACGCGAAACGAGACGGGCGTGACGATAGACAGGGCCGTGTTCGAGACGGTGATATTTGACACATCGGGCGGAGTGGTCAGCCTGTCGCTCTTTGATTTCCGCGATCTGCCGGCGGATCGGCCGCGGGTACGCCAGTTTGAGTTGCCAGCGATGGCCTGCGACACCGTGGGACGGGCGCTGATCAACGGCTCGAATTCATGCATCGTCGATGGAGCTGATAGCGCGTTGTGTGACGACACATTGTCGCTCAGCAGTCGCCTCGAGATTGAGCTGCTCGGATGAGTGCCTTTGAAGCGCTACGCAACATCCTCGCCCTCGGTGGACCGGTGGTCGCGATCCTGATTGTGATGTCGGTACTTACACTCGGCGTCACCCTTTACAAACTCTGGCAGTTCTCAGCCTCCGGCGTGGGGCGGCACCGTGTGCTATCAGAGGCGCTGGTGGTGTGGGATGCTGGCGATCGGCCAGCGGCACAGGCACGCCTTGCCCAGAGCCACAGCTACCTTGCACCGCTCTTGGGCAACGCGATGAAAACGCTAGATCAGCCTGGCATCGATGGGCGTCTGTACGCCGAGGCCGGACTGGCGCTGGCTGGGCTCGAGCGCGGCTTCCGCCTTTTGGATACAATCGCACAGATCGCGCCACTCCTCGGGCTTTTCGGCACGGTACTTGGCATGATCGATGCCTTCCAAAGCCTGCAGGGAGCTGGATCTTCGGTCGATCCTTCGCTGTTGGCAGGCGGAATTTGGGTGGCTTTGCTCACTACAGCAGTTGGGTTGGCTGTCGCTATGCCCACCTCAATGATCCTTGCCTGGCTCGAAAGTCGTACCGCACGTGAACGGGTCTTTGCGGACAATGCGCTGCGGACTGTGCTGGTACCAGCACAAGACATGCCAGATGGTACGGTGGAGGGCGTACCCTCGCATGCGTAACGCCGCGCCCTTCGTCCGTCGGGCGGTGTCGATGACGCCACTCATTGACATTGTGTTCCTGCTTTTGCTGTTCTTCATGCTGACTTCTACTTTTTCAAAGTTCGGCGAAATCGAGCTAAGCCAAGCAACCGCTGGCGCCGCGACGCAGGCGAGCACGCCGTCAGAGCGGGTCTTTGTGCAGCTTGGCGCCACGCGGCTGGTGCTTAATGGCGCACCGATATCCTTGGATGAATTGGTCGCGCGGGTCGAAACCGGACAGATATTGGTCAGTCTTGACGATGACGCCACGGCCCAACGGGTGGTGGATCTTTTGGTTTTGTTGCGCGGGCGTGACGGACTGACAGTCATGGTGCTGGAGTAAGCGCATGATCATCCCGCCGCCACCACGCCGAAAGCGCGACTCCAACATCGCATTGATCAACATCGTCTTCCTGATGCTGATCTTCTTTCTGATCGCGGGCACGATTGCGCCACCCCTTGATCCCGAACTGAAGCTTGTGGACACGTCCGAATTAGAAGGACGCGAGCCGCCGGACGCGCTGGTGCTGCGTCAAGACGGGACGTTGGTATTCCGTGGCACCCCGACTGATCCTGCGGCCTACATGGCCACTCATGGTACGGGGCCAGTGCGGATTGTTCCGGACCGGAACGCCTCCGGCTCCCGACTGATGGAGGTCACGGGCACGCTGCGCCGTTTGGGCGCACCGTCCGTCTTCCTCGTTACCGTTCGGTCTCTCGAATGATCCGGCAATCTACTGTCATCGCCGCGGCGGCCATTTTGCTCTCCTTGCTGGTACACGTTGTCGGCTTCGGCATTACGTCCCGCGTTCGACCGGAACCTCCTGTCGAGGAAGGCACAAGCGAAGTGGTGGAAGTGGGTAACGCCTTTGAAGATCTTGCAGAAACCTTGCCCGAGCCTAGCGAACCTGAAGTTGCGCCGAACCCCGAACCCGAACCTGTGACAGCACCAGAACCGGAAACCGTAGAAGCGCTAACGAGCGAGGCGCTTGTAGCTTCGGCCGATCCACAGGATACCGCTTCGCCCGACACAGGTTCTACGCAAATCGAGCAACCCGATACGGCAGGCGCGTCCGAGACGGAGCAGGGGCAGATACCCGACCCCGAGACCGTGGAGCCGTCAGGCAACAATGAGGGAACAACCACTCAAGCGGCGGTCACGCCACCGGTTGAGCTCGAAGCGGTGGCCGAAGCTCCTAAGCGTGAGCCGCTGGAGAGTGTGCAACCCGTCGAAACCGTCGCT
>RCND010001843.1_pt1 | contig 11916 bp, 13 predicted proteins | sample 2041351 | NCBI WGS metagenome assembly RCND01 (sample SAMN09708230, study PRJNA481090) | Marine sediment metagenome, whole genome shotgun sequencing project. | biome: marine sediment; feature: ocean; material: sediment; isolation source: Sewage treatment plant 12B marine sediment (STP12B) ...
GAACAATTCTCTGGTATATTAAAAAAATTTATGGAATGCATCGAGGCCATCCGCTTTCTTCACGAACATGGCGAAAAGCACGGAGATATTCGGCGCGATCATATTCTGATCGACCGTCGTAGCGGGAGGTACCGCTGGATCGATTTCGACTTTAATTACCGGCACCGGGAAAACATCTACGGCTACGATCTCTTCGGCCTTGGCAATATTTTGATATTTTTAGCGGGGATGGGAGATGTGTTGCTACCGGAATTGAAGAAAACCGACCACCCCGCGCTACAGACGCTTAGGCCGGAAGATTTCAATATCGTATTTCACAACCGCGTGGCCAATCTCAAAAAGATTTACCCTTACATACCCGAAACCCTCAACCGGGTGTTGATGCATTTTTCAAAAGGCGCCAACTGGTTTTATGAAAACACGGTACAGTTGCTTGACGATTTGGAAGAGTTCCAAACATCAACCGGATCGCTACCGTGAATTTTAATTCCAAGAAAACAGAAGATTAAGGAGTAAAAAAATGGTCGCCAATGAGAAGGTTTATAACAAAAATATCCTGATTGCCGTCGATGAGTCGGATAACGCCCACCGGGCAGTCGCCTATGTGGGTAGACTTCTGGAGGGTGCAAAAGATTTCAACGTATTAATCCTGCACGTCATCCGTCAACCGGAAGAAGATTATTTTTCCGATGTTGCTGAAAAAGAAAAGTGGTTAAGCCAATATAAGCTGAAAGTCGATGTCATGTTGGAAAACTATCGACAAATCCTGATCCGGGCAGGCTTTGCCCCAAAGGCCGTATCAACGCGTGCGACCCTCCGCCACTGTCCCTCACTGGCAGAGTGCATCTTGGCAGAACGCAAGGATGCCAAATGCGGTACCATTGTGGTCGGCAGGCAAGGACTTTCACGGAGCGATGAGTTTCTCTTCGGTAGCGTCTCCAGCAAGATCGTCAACCATGCACGCAACTGCACGGTGTGGGTGGTGGAGTAATAGCTAATCCGCCGTCAACGCCAGCCTTTTACTTCGCAGGTGCTTACTTATCTCAAGATAGATAAATCCCACGCTGCTTAAGATCAGAACGATAAGGAGTTCTAAAATCGTCAGCGGCGTAGTTCCAAAGAGATTGTTCATTTGTGGAAGATAAACGGCACATAAGGCAACGATAAAGGAAAGCAGTATCGCCCCCAATAACGCCCGGTTTTTGAATAAGCCCACTTTTATCGAAGGAAACAAGGTTGATCTGGCGGCAAATGCTTGGTATAATTCAAAGAATATAATTGATAGGAACACCCAGGTTCGCGCACTTTCCAAATGTCCTGTCCGGTTGAATTCCACCATAAAAAGACAGACCGCAACGATTGTCATTAACAACGGGTAACCGATCAGGAAATTCCCCAGACCGCTCTGTATCTTTTCCTTTCGGCTTCTCGGCTTTCTCTTCATCGCTTTGGGTTCAAAGGGGTCGATGCTTAAGGCGGTGGCCGGAAGACCGTCTGTTACCAGGTTAATTAACAGGATTTGGGTTGCGGTCAGCGGTACCGGGAACCCCAGCATGAGAAGGACAAATATGATGGCGACCTCTCCTATATTTCCGGAAAGAAGAAACGCAAAAAACTTTCTGATATTTCCATAAACGCCCCTACCCTCTTTTACAGCATTTACGATACTCCTGAAGTTGTCGTCGGTTAATATCATGTCAGATGCTTCCCGGCTAACATCGGTTCCGGTAATACCCATGGCGATTCCGATGTCCGCCTTCTTCAGGGCCGGTGCATCGTTCACCCCGTCACCGGTCATGGCCACCACATGCCCTTTGTTTTGCAGTGCTTTTACAATTTTCTGCTTGTGTTCCGGATTCACCCTGGCATAAATGGCAATGTCCTGGACTGTATTCGCGAAATCTTTATCGTCGATTTTTTCAAGATCTTTGCCGATAATACTCCGGCCGGTTATGCCGATCTGTTTTCCGACAGCCACGGCGGTGCCCTCATAGTCTCCCGTGATCATCACCACGTCTATACCCGCTTCATGGCATTCGTCTATGGCACTCTTTACCTCGTCTCTGGGTGGATCCATCATCCCCTGCAGGCCAACAAAGACGAACTCTTTTTCATCCGACTCTTTAAACTTGTGGGGATCCTTTATCTGTTTGAATGCAAACCCGATCACCCTTAAAGCGTCTTGGCTAAATCCAAGATTGATTTGTAAAACGCTGTCCTTCTTTTCCTGGGTAAAAGGGATTATTCGACCGTCGGCAATATCACGACTGCATAAGTCCAAAATCACTTCAGGCGCGCCCTTCATATATGCGAAATAATTCCCGTCAATTTCATGTACGGTGGTCATCCGTTTTCTTTCGCTGCTAAAAGGGACTTCGTTTAGCCGGGGGTGTTCCTGTTTCAGGGTATCGGTGTCAATCTTGGCCTTTCGAGCGGAAATAAGTAAACTGCCTTCGGTGGGATCGCCGATACATTTTTTATTTTCAACTTTTGAATCATTGCAAAGGGCGCCTATTTTTAGCAAAAGGTCCAAGTTTTCTGGTCTTTTAGAAAAATTACCGCTTGTTTGATAACCGGATCCTGTCACATCAATGATTTGATCGTCCACAAATGCCTTTTTAACGGTCATTTCGTTATGGGTCAGGGTCCCCGTTTTATCCGAACAGATAATCGTTGTACTTCCCAGGGTTTCAACACTCGGCAGCCTTCTGATCAGTGCGTTCTTTTTAAGCATGCGCCTGAGCCCAACGGCCAGACTAATGGTTACCACGGCGGGCAATCCTTCAGGGATAGCGGCCACCGCCAAGGCAACGGCTATGGTAAATATCTCAAGGGGGTTAGCGCCATTAAACAGCCCGGTGAAAAATACAAGCGCACAGGTGACCACGGTAATGATGCTGAGCATTCCACCCATTTTGGCAAGTTTTTCCTGCAAAGGGGTTTTCTCTTTTTCCGTATCCTGAATAAGCTTTGCTATTCTTCCGATTTCAGAATCCATTCCGGTTCTAACCACAATCACCTTGCCTTTACCTCTGGTGATGATGGTTCCGGAAAACAGCATATTTTTCTGATCTGAAACCGCCGCATTGGGGAAAATTTTATCAGCGGTTTTCTTTACGGGAAGACTCTCTCCGGTAAGGATCGATTCCTGCGCCGTCAATTGCACGCTCTCAATTATTCGCGCATCAGCAGGGACCTTGTCTCCCTCTTTTACCAACACTACGTCTCCGGAAACGATCTCTGAAGCGTCGATCTCTCGTTTATTTCCATCTCTGATCACCAATGCCTTTAGACCGGCAAGTTTCTTTAATGCTTCTATCTCCTTTTCCGCATTGTACTCCTGTATGAAACCTAGTACAGCATTTATGATCAGGATAACCAAGATGACAGCTGCATCGACTTTTTCTCCAATGATAAAGGAGATAAATAAGGCTACTAAAAGTATCCACACCACAGGCGAATTAAACTGCTGCAAAAAAATCCTTATCGGAGAAATCCTTTTCTTTTCTTCCAGGATATTTTTCCCATATTTCATTAATCTTTCCGACGCATCAGCACCCGTTAAACCATTTTCAGATGAGTGAACGGCTTCGAATACTTCATCGATTGTGTAACCGGAATATGCCATTTTAAATGTCTTCCATGCCTTATTTTATGCCGGCCCGAAACTTGGCCAAGGCTTGATGAGCGGCATTGACCAATGGGTGTACCGTGGGCGCTGACGTGAGCAACGGATGGGTGGCAATTTGCATCATGTCCAGTTCGCGCACACTAACCTTTTTTTGGATGGCCAGGGCAATAGTGTTGATTAGCTCTCCCACCGAAGGACCGCCGGAAATTTGACCACCGAGAAGTATTCCCGACCGATCTGCAAAAACCAACTTTAACTTGAGCTCATGCGCGCCGGGGAGCTTTCCCGGATGACGGTCGGGTGCTACTGCTGTGGTGGATATATACCGAAACCCCTCTTTTTTGCAGGTTCGGCAGGTCATTCCCGTGCTGGCAAAGGAAACGCCGCCAATTTGGGTTGAAAAAGCGGCAATGGTTCCCTGAATCTGGTGCAACACCCTGATTCCATATAAGTTCGTCCCTGCATTTCTTGCTTCGGCTGTGGCAGTGGATGCCAGCCATACCGGAACCGCTCGACGGGTAAAGAAATCACGCTTCAGGGCACAGTCCCCCACGGCAAATACTTCTTCAGCCTCGGTACGCATATAATCGTCCACCCAAATCGAGCCGTTATCAACGACTCGCAGGCCGGCCTTGTGTGCCAATTCGGCGGCGGGCTTTGCCCCGATACTGACTAATACCAAATCAGCCGGAATCTTCTCTCCGCCTTCCAGGGTTACAGACACCACATGGTCGTCACCATCAATGGAGACGACCTTGCTTTCAGTGTGGATGTTGATGCCTTCTGGTATCAGGACGTTTGTCACTTCATCACAAAATTCATTATCAAAGGCCGTGTATAAAAGTTTCGGCATGATTTCAATCAGATGAATTTCAACATCGGCGTCCCGGGAAAGTTCATCGGCAAACTCGGCACCAATGAATCCACCGCCGATGATAACTACCTTTTTGGCTTTGTGGGCTGCTTCCCTGAGCGCCGTCATGGCCGATAAGCTCTTTCGAATGGTAAAAACCCCTTCTTTCTCCACGCCGGGAATCGGCGGCATGACCGATTCGGTTCCGGTTGCCAATACCAGTCGCTCATAGGTATGAGTCTCCCCTGATGCCATCGTGATGCGGCGTGATTTTATATCAATAGAGACAACCTTTCCCACCAGGATCTCAATGCCTGCATCCTCAAGGGGCATATTACCCATGGCGTTATCTTTGGGGTCGGAAAGGGTGTGCATCATGTATGGAATGGCGCAGGGGATAACGCTGTCTCCGATTTCTTTAATCAGGCACACCGATTTTTCCGGATAAACGCTTTTGGCCGTAAGCGCAGTGATAATCCCGGCAGGCCCTCCACCGACAACAATGACATTGGCATCCATTGGTATCTCCTATTTTGTTTTCGTTTTCGAAGGTTATCTTATCAGGCCCAACACTCAGATCTGCGGTTTTGGATTAAGTGTGACACAACTATAGCAACCAGTTGTTCCTGTTCCGGTTGAACTTGCTCGCTCACCGCCTCAACCAGGTCGTATAATGTTGTCTGGATGATGGTTAATCTCGGATCAACCGATTCTTGCCTTGTAAAGTCCTGAGTGTATCCATGCATGCTATCGCCTCCTTTTGAAACCCAGTAAATTGGAATATCTGTTTCTGCCTATCAACATCATTAACAGCACAAAGTATGCCATAAGCTTTGGATATCGATAAATTGTGTTATATATATAGGTTTGATTGTTCACCAATAGGCCATTATCTTTTTAACCGGCCGTAAGTTTAGATAAAATTAGAATCTGCTGTTCGCAAAAATTCAAATCCCAAAAAGATGGGAAATCTAAGCTAAGGGGGTAAATGAATCGTCAATCGGCCCGATTATACGACCTTGACTGGCAAGAATTTAAATATTCAACCAAACGAGTAAAAGGTTTTGAAAAATGCAAGATCGCCCCTTTCCAAGAACTAAAATCAGATCCCTGAAACGTGATTGGCGTTTCCGTTTGGTTTTAGCTTCACACGTTACAATTTTGATGGCGTCGTAAAAGTCCCATCTACGACCTTGCTGTATTGTCATGCCGCAAGCCCATGATAACGCAGCCAACGGGCGCATTCCAGGAGCGCCCACAGGGTAAAATCTTACCCTTTTTTGTTAAATTTGGCAGGCAACAAAATGCCATCGGTCCAATTAGCCTCAAACATATCACAACCTACTGAATTATTTAACATTTTTCTTGTTACGGGGAAAATTTCATGCCATATACGGGCTAATTCGCATAGCTTGTGATAAAATAGCTCATCTCTTTTACCGTCCGGGGGTCAATAGGTTTGAGCGATGGCAATAATTGCCTGATCTTTTCCGCCTCCACATCGACGGTTTTGCCAATATAGTCAGTATAGATACGATCCGTACTTATAAAGGCCTGCCGCATATATTGATAAATTCGTTTATTTCGTCGTTCTGAATGATCGGCAACACGATTTTATTCATCCCGGCAGCGCACTCGTTTGTGGTAGCAGTTCTCTTTATTTTGGTTTCATTCAACAAATATTTCAGTACCCTGTCGCAGATTCGACTCGCACCGTTCGGGTCTGTTTTTATCAAAGTACAGAGGTCGTTGGCCCAACGCACGTCCCCTGATGTCTTGCGGACGCCATTTTTCTTCAACGTGAAAACATTCACACCAAAACGATCATGAAGGGATTTTTCAAAGTGGCTCCAATCAATATCGCTGTTTTTTGGAAGCATCAATGCCTTGGCGCCCATAATTTATTTCCTTAGTTTTTTTTCGTAGTGGGTCAGATATTGGTCAATACGCTTTTCAATGAATAACGCCATTTCGTCTGCCTGTTCCTCCGACATGGAATTCAGCCCGTCACAGAGTACGGCTATTTCTTCCTCGTTCAGGCCCAACGTCTTTTCGATCATAAAGGTCTCTACCGATCCGTCTTCAGTCAGTAGCCCGCATCCTCCGGCCGTTCCCAAAAATTCATCCTTATAAAAAATGGGAACCGCAATTTTGATTAACCCTGCGTCGCATTCACCAATCACAGCCTTTTGGGTTTGTTTCGCCTGGGCCATGAAGTTTTGATTTCCCGGGGCACATATGGCAGCCAAAGAATCTTTGTTGGCTTTTATTTCCGGACATAGCTTATTACACCAATTGGGTTTTCCGGTAACCCCAACGCCCGAGGTATTGTAAACAGTACAGTTTATGTGAAATCGATTGTACAGCTCCTTCTCAAATGCCGCCCATTCATCTACCGATAAGATGTCAGTTAATACCATGTGATCAAGCTCCTTTGGTTCTTTTAGAATGAATATTTATGTGCCAACAGCTTGCAATCGCTAAGCTGGCACTACTACTGAGATGGGCCTGGTTGCCCGCCTCAACTGCCCAGTGTGATATTTTTCCAGCACCTCTTTTACGGTTCCCGACTGGTGTAAATACAAATAGATCCCGGCGTCAGAAAAGATTTTGAACGTCTCCGGCCGACACCTTCCGGTGATCACGGCATGGACTTTCTTGGATATCAGGAACCGGGCGACGCGACCACCGTTAACGCCGCCGGAAGACTCGTCTTTATTGTCAAAGACTTCAAAGGTCATATTCTCCGGGTCTACCACCAAAAAATATGCGCAACTAAAGACTCGTGGACACAGGCGCGATGTCAAATTGGGTCCGAAGCTAGTGATTGCTATTTTCATTTGCAAACCTCCTTTAAAATTCAAATTTGGGTAACTTGTATGATAGGGCATCTGCAAATCCTTCCATCAATTTAACCGAAGCTGCCAGCCGGGCGGCACGTTTTCGTCTCGCGGCGTGGTCACAACCGCCCGTTTTACCTGCATACAGACTATGCAGGAAATGTGCCATTGACTGTAAAGTATGCCTCATGCTTTGCAGAGAATGTGGCACAACTTTTCAGTCCTCTGCTTTGATCAAAGCGCTCATCATCAAAACCAATTTTTTCCTTCGGGTTTATGTGTAAAAATGAGATTATTTAGAACACGTAGCAGTTCACGATTTTCAAATTCCAGATAGTCTTTCAGATCCTTCAACGAATAATTCAAAAACTTTTTAACCCCGGCCAGTGAAGTGGCCGGTTTCTGACTGAAATAGTGGGCGATCTTTAAAACAGCATCTTCAAACCCCTCATGCGGTACGATCTTATCAACCATCCCGAGTTTCAGGGCTTCCTGGGCAAGGACACCTCTATCCGACAATAAAATCTCATAGGTTTTCGAATGACCCAATATTCTTTTTAGGAAGTAGGCCCCGCCACCTTTAGCCATAAGCCCAAGGCCAATGGAAGGGTTGTGAATTACCGTGTCATCCGTAACGATTCTATAATCACATGCAAGACCCACATTAAATGTTTGCAAGATAATATCCCCACGGCCCACTTCGATAAAAAATTTGTTTGATTCCACAATTTTTAAGACGAGCTGGTCGTAACACCTGAACATTCTATGCAATGCATTTTTATCAATTTTGGATTCCAGTAAGGCATTGTAAAAAGCAAAATAATCGTCACGCTGATCTCTTTCCCGCGCCCCTTTTAAGATAACGACTTTGACCGTATCGGTATTTGAGATAAGATCGAGATAATCGAATAACGCGTCTTTAACGCTCAAAAGTGTTGGGAAAAGCATGACATTCCCATTAAAGCTGATCGTAATGATTCCATCGTCCTTTTTTGCTGAAAAATAATCGCTTTTTATGTCGAGATTTGTGTCCTTTTTCATTTCTATTCTCCTCCACACATTTATGTTAAGAGAACGATCATTGTCCTGATAACATGGTTTTAACGACTATAATCAAGGGTTGTAAGACTCGTCAACGATTCCACCGATTGATTAGGTCTTACGATTCGTCATCTTATTTGTCGTCCATTTCATGGAACAACAGGCTAACAAAAAATAAACCAATGAAAGTCCCCACAGTATCAACCATTGGAAGCCCACCGCGTTAATAGATGCACCCATTTTATTCACCATTTAAACTCCACCTGCTCCCGTCGTGCTCAGCAGTAAATTTTGATAGGGCAATCGGTCACTTCACCCATACGTTCGTCTTCAAGCGCCTCCCGATGGTTTATGATTGAGGCTGATCCTGATATCGGACGCAACTCTATCAACGCTTCTTTTCGATAAAAAATCAATCCTCCAAAATACTAATTGACAACCCATACGGCGATTCCCTTGGACATCTGAATCACTTTCCTACACACACGGCCCATGGAAAATTCAGCAATGTTAGACAGCCCTTTTCGGCCCACGATAATCGTCCCATAACCCTTTTCTCTGGCTTGACCAACCAGCGCCTCGGCACGACTGCTGACTTCCGTGATCGTCCAGGTATCGATCCGGTTCGCTTCGAGGCCTTCACGGATCAAACGTTTTCTGGCTTCATCAAATACAGGTTCGATGTCCTCTTTACCCTCAAGAATCAATTCGGCCTGTTCCGCGGGTGGGAAAAGATGTCCTTGATGTTTAAAGATATTTCTATCTCTGATGATATACATCAGCGTCACCGTGATGTTCTTTCCACCCAGCATGGTTCCCGCATAATTCACGGCTCTCATTGCCTCCTTAGACGCATCCAGGCCTAAAAGTATTTTTTCAGTACTGGCCCGTTTTCCCACCAGCCAGACAGGAACTTGGGTGATCGATTCAGCCAACTTATTGGCAACGCTCCCCAGTATGAGGCCTTTCATTTTCCCAACTCCCCGCCGTCCAGAAATAACGGCATCATATCCACCCGTTTTAGACTCGAAGATGATATCCCTGGCAATACCCTGCTTGCGATTTTTAATATTCACCATTACCGATTCCTGCGGGAAACCTTCTTTCAAAAAGATTTTTTGGGACTTCTTCATAAACGCTTCCGCATTTTTTATTTGCGCCCGCTCCCAAGCTCTGATACCTACCATCTGTTGGCGGCCCATGGGATTGATGCCCATATCCCAGAAGGCTTGGTCAATTTTTCGCATGACATGAAACAAGACCACATTTGTTTTTTCCGGATTTAACATTTCACTTGCATACCGTACCGCATCAAGCGAACGGTCCGATCCGTCCAAAGCCAATAATACTTTTTGGGGAATCTCACTCATTGTATTGTTTCCTTTCATTCAATTTGAGTGTACCCGGCGGTGCCGCTTCCAAAATTTGGCCCAAAAGCCGCAAGATTTTTGGGTCTCGCACATACTACTGCTGGGATCAATTCAACGCCATTTTCTCATCGGATCATCCCTGGGCCGCCCCTGCGCTAATTTTCGATCCATTTCAGTTCATCCCAACCCTTCATGGCGCCGAGGAGCTATTGCGCCTATTTTTAATAGGCTCCCGACGGTCACAAAAATTTTCGTCGCCAACACTATCTTGTCAATCTACTGACACAGCATAAAACATGCCATATGATTAACAAAGATAAAGTCTTGTAATTTCAAGCTGTTAATCATATCCACCAGCGCAGACAGATTTCTCACAAAAAAAAATTCGCAAAACTTCGAAATCGCTTTTGAAAAAATTCAATTTTTTTTTACCTGCGACCATATTGTTGAACGCTTTATAAATACATATGGGGTTATTTTATAAATATTTCCTATAGTTATTTGTAGCATATTTTCATGGCACACATCATGCATTTAAATTAGGCAAAAACGGTAAAACCGAACAAGCGATACGGCGGGAGGCTAAAATGAGGATCATGGTGGGATTCGATGGATCAAGAGTGGCCGGGGATGCGTTATTGCTGGCCCGAAAGCATGCGAAGGCTTTTGATGGAAAAATAGAAGTGGTGACTACTGTGCTAAGGGGTGCGGTGAATAATCTACAGAAATCTAAAGAAGCCGATAATGATCTTGTATATGTACAAACCCTTTTTGGAAAGAGTTTGGTTCCGATTGAGACCCATTTGCTCACCCGCGACTTACCTCCCGGAAGGGCTCTGGTTGAATTCGCAGAGGAAAATAACATTGATGAGATCATTGTTGGTGTCAGAAGAAGGTCAAAAGTGGGGAAACTTGTCTTCGGCTCTACCGCCCAGTATGTGACCCTACATGCGCCTTGCCCGGTGGTTATTGTCAAGTAAGTTTTACCACATAGGTACTAATACCTATTAAAATTTTAACCAAAATAGAGGGATAAACTATAAAGTTAATAGCCCTAGGGAGTCCGCATGCAACCTCAGTCGGCTATAGGACCTGAAGCTTTTTCAGGGAATCATCAGGACCGATAACAATTAGCGTATCACTGTCTTTCACCTGGTATGCCGCAGTTGGAATCAGGGCGATATACTTTGAGGTGCTGTCCTTGACAGCCAGAACCTGAATGCCGAAGCGGTTGATCAGATCCAACTCTTTCAGTGTTTTTCCCGAAAACGGTTTAGGCGGCAACAGTTCCACGATGCCGTATCCTTCCATGAAGGGGAGATAATCGAGCATATTGGGATTATCCAGCCTGGCAGCCAGACCAATGGCCGCATCTTTTTGAGGGAAAAACACTTCATGGGCACCAATTTTTTTTAATATCAAACCGTGATCATCACTGGTGGCTTTGGCCATAATGCGTTTGACACCGATTTCTTTCAACTGAAGCGTCGTTAAGATGCTTGCCTGCATTTGGGTGCCGATACAGACCACCGCTGTATCGACATCACCGATACCGATTGCAATCAAAGCCTCCTTGTCGCGGGTGTCGGCCACTATCGCCTCGCTGACATGATCCTTTATTTTTTGAACTTTGGTTTTGCTGATATCAACGGCAATGACATCATGGCCCTTCTCGTAGAGGTGCCGGCCCAAATGGAAACCAAAAAGTCCAACCCCCAGGATAGCAAACGTTTTCATTATAACTCCTTGATTTAACCGATCATAACCCTATCCTCGGCAAAACGATACCGATATGTACGTTGCCATCGACTCACGGCATAAACGGTGGTCAATGGCCCCAAACGACCCATGAACATTACAATCACTAGAACTGTTTTGTTCCAAGTGCTCAACTCCGGGGTAATACCCAAACTGAGGCCCACCGTGCCGAAGGCCGAGACCGTTTCAAAAAGAAGTGCTAAAAAGGGGGGCCGGCCAGCCGCATGCAGCGGCATGAAGGCCTCGCTAACCAGCATCACCATGACGGCACAATAGATCAGTACAATTGAAACGGCATAAACACCGATGGCTTTGGCTTCAGTGCCCCTGGTTAGGGTACGTTGGAAAATAGGCGTTGTTTCGCGCCCGCGCAGCCGAGACCGTCCCAAAGCAAACAATACTCCCAGGGTGGTAACCTTAATA
>RCND010001844.1_pt1 | contig 11915 bp, 10 predicted proteins | sample 2041351 | NCBI WGS metagenome assembly RCND01 (sample SAMN09708230, study PRJNA481090) | Marine sediment metagenome, whole genome shotgun sequencing project. | biome: marine sediment; feature: ocean; material: sediment; isolation source: Sewage treatment plant 12B marine sediment (STP12B) ...
GTTTAACTGCCCCGAAGATGTCGTGTGCCCGTGCTGGTCGGCCGAAGACGTGACAGAATGGGTAGACATTGTGGATGATCAGCAAGATGACGCGATATGCGACATCTATGAAGAAGACGGGAGCAGTCAAGATGGATCTTTCGGTTGGGAATCAAACCTAAACATGATGACGGCAGATGGCGACTATAGTGGTGATCCCACTCCTGGGGCATGTTGGTATGATCACGGCGGACCTTTCAAACACTATGCATACATTACGCAGGCGGAAGTGGATGCGTGCGGGCGACTGTTGAACGATGGGATAATGGCGAGCACAAAGTGTAGTAACAAGTAGAAGTTATACGCTCATCAGTAGGCGGAATATAGTAATTGAGGCAGAATTTGAGAGGGCCACGCCAATTAATTCGCTGCCTTCAGATTACCCGAGGCTAAGAAGGCCAATCCCAACATCTGGGCGTTTATCTTCTTACACCAAAACCTGAGATCAAATTGAAGTATCTGCACCCAATTTCACCGAACGAAATCCCAGATCGCTCCAACAAATCAGTGAAAATATGCTCTCATAAAAATCTATGATGTCATTTTTTTGTGCCACCTGCTACTCAAGCATTATGATCCCAAAGTTGAGTATTCACAGCCCTGGAATCTCAAGGATACCGCTTCAATCCTTGATTTTGGTGGCGGTTGTTGGAAATAGCCGGACAGAGGTCAAACCCCCTGTCCGACCATCGCCTGCATTACCCGTGCAAATTATCAATCCATCGCATCGCTTCAACATCACTGATTTTCCCAAGATACCGCTGGGTCGTTGATAGATTTGAATGGCGCAACAAGACCTTGGATACAATTTCAAGCGGTGTTCCGGATCTACTGGCATAGGTGGCAGCATGCCTTCTCAGATCATGGGGTTTAACATGAACATCAACCATCTCCCCTGCTTTTTTGACGATTAGCCTTGCAGCCGCATAGGTGATTGGGAAAATCCGGGCATCTGGTTTTATTTTGTTTTCCCGAATATACCTTCTAAGTCGGCCTGCAACCTTGAGTGGCAAAAATACGGTTTCGGTTTCTCTTCCGCTCTTTGGGTCGTGAATGATGGCTTTACGGTCCTCAATATCCATGGTTCTGAGTTTGAGAACCTCCCCAACACGCATACCGCTTCGTGCCATGAGTTCGAGCATCAGACGGTTTCGTTGGTTTCGGGTCCTAAAAATGATCTCATCGACGACATCCTTTTCCAAGATCCTGAGTTGTACGGGTTTGCCGGCTCTGAACAGTTTGCGCAAGGCGGGATTATTACAAGGATTCTGAAGATTGGGATCGAGTGAACTATTAACATAATTGAAAAAGGCCGACAGAAGGCTGAATCTGAGTTTCTTCGTGTTTTGTTTAGTTCCATCCGTGACTGTAGACATGAATGCCAGAATGTCATCGGATTTGATAGTTGACAGGTCTATGTCATTGAAGCGGTATTGGAATTTATCAAGAATGAATTCATAGTTCCGTAACGTATTTTTTTTAACGTTCATCCGTTGGTAATTGAAAAAATGGTTGACGCATAGGGAAATTTTCATGACTGGTCTCCTTTTGTTATGGGTTGGAAAAATGTTTTGACGCCGATCAGGCGAATCGGCTATTGTTAAAGATACCAAAAATATTGGAAAATATGAATCGAATAGAAAACACTTTCGGTCTATGCAAGGATGCTTGATTGCGACGAAAAATCTTGCAATTTTCCATTATAAGACGGCCGAGTTGAAGATTTCAGAATAACTCGTAAACCAACCTATGAAGAACTTGAGAAACGCGTTCGGGAATTGGAAGAAACTAATCTGAAGCTTAAGCAGTCAGAGAATAGGCCAAAGGCATCGCTCAAGTGTGATTATCCGAATATTGAGTGCTCTAAAAATTGTTTGTGATACTAAGAAAATAAATGAGCATAAGTGGGAATATGGGGGTCAAGCGATGAAATCGATTTTTTCTCTGGCAATTCTTCTCGTTCTTTGCATCACATTTCCCGGAAGCCTCTCTGCAGAAGCCTCCAATGGTTCATCAATCCGGATCGGGGCTACGGTTTCAATGGAAGGTGAATACCAGGAACCGTCCCTGATGATTCAGAAATCCTTTCAGCTATGGGAACAAGAGGTCAACCAAAAGGGGGGACTTCTCGGTCGCAAAGTTGAATTGATTCTGTATAATGATAAAAGTCAAGTAAAAACAGCAAAGGAAATGTATCGAAAATTAATTGAACAGGACCGGGTAGATTTTGTTTTTTCCCCCTATGGAACACCGTTAACCCTGGCAGCATCAGAAGTCAGCGAACAGCACAAACTCCTCATGCTTGCCTGTGCAGCTTCAGGAAAGGTTATATGGGAAAGGGGATTTCGGTACATCTTTGGTGTTTATGCATTGGCCGACCGATATTTTATTGGCCTGCTGGATCTGATGGCTCAGAGAGGACATCACACGGTTTCGCTGATTTACAATGACAATTCTGCTTTTAACGTGGATGTTGCAAAAGGGGCAAAAAAGTGGGCCGAAAAATTCAAAATTAGAGTCGTCCATGAAAAGAAATACAAAGATAGCCAAAAGGAGTTGCCCGCTATTGTATCTGATTTAAAAGCGGCAAAATCTGAACGAGTCATCATGTCCGCTTACCCTCCGGATTGTTATCGACTATTGAGCGAGATGAAAAAAAACGAATATCAGCCGCTGGTTCTTGGCATGACGATTGCGCCGATTCACCCGGATTTTTGGGAAAATGCAGACGGCATGGCAAAACGGGTATTCGGGCCATCCCAGTGGGAGCCCAGCGAGCGGATTCCTTTCCCGGGCACAAAAGAATTCGTTAACAAGTTCAAACATTTTAGCGGCAAAATTCCATCTTATCATGCTGGATCGGCCTATGCTGCTTGTCGGCTATACGAAGATGCGATCAGGCAAACCCAATCGCTGGACAACGAAAAAATCCGAAATTACATCTCCTCACTGGATACTGTAACTATCATAGGACGCTTCAAGTTGAATCAGGCAGGCATACAGATCGGACATAACCCGATTATCATCCAGTGGCAAAACGGAAAAAAAGAAATTGTATGGCCTTTTAATATGCAAACAGCGTCCCCTCTATTGTAGGCCATTATGAACACTGACAGAGAAAACAATAAACTGCCTGTACACAAGCGAATCATATTTTGGTTTGTAATACCTGTGTTTTTCGTTGGGATCGTAATTTCTGGTCTGTTGATAAGCTATCTTTCTCCCCCGATGGAATCCTATTTGACTGGGCATCTTGAAGCGAACCTGCGCCTGGCTTCCAACTTGGGGTTGAGAATTTGTGAAACCCATTTCAATCAACTTCTGGATATGCGGCTCGAAGACAATCCTGAGATGAACAACGCTTTGAAAAACGAAGCATTGGAACAAATTAAAGCCACCGGGAGTCAAATGCCCAATGTTCACATGCTAGTGGCGGAAGGTGGACAATTCATAAAGACGATTTCGATCGATTTTCAAAAAGATGTCTGGAATGTTCCTGATTTTGCAAATACGAAAGATACGATTCTGGATACCATGCTGGGGGAGGATAAGATAAAAGCCCATATTCGGTTTTTCCCTTTTTGGGATTGGCATATCATCAGCTTTGTTAATAAGAAAGACTACCTTGCTCCCATATCGACGGCAAATCAAATTATTTATTTGAGCACATTGGGTGTGCTTGTGGCTGTTTTCATCACCCTTATTTTGGTTTTTCACAATTCGGTTACAAATCCACTCAACCGGTTAATCACCGCCACCATAGATGTTGCCAAAGGAAAATTCACACCGATTCATACGACCCAAGACAATGAAATCGGTCAATTGACGGCTTTTTTCAATAGCATGATAGATAGCTTGAAGAAGAAAACAGACGAAGTTGACAGACTTATCAATCAGCTTAAAGAATCTGAAGAACGATATCGAAGCCTTGTAGATTTGTCCCCTGATGCAGTATTTGTCCACCAGGAAGGGAAAATAAAATATATCAACCCCTTCGGGGCAAATATTCTTGGAACACAAAATCCAAAAGACCTTATTGGCAAATCGGTGATGGAATTCATTCATCCAGATTTTCATGAAGCTGAAAATTCTCGCATAAAAAAAATTTACGATGATCACGTCACGTTATCGCCTCAAGAACTAAAATGTGTAAGGATCGACAAACAGGAGATTGCTGTTGAGACAACAAGAACTCTCATAGAATATTCAGGGCAACCTGCCATACTCAACGTGGCCAGAGATATCACTCAACGTAAGCAGGCGGAGGCAGCTTTACGAGAGAGTGAGGAAAAATTTAGAGCATTGGTGGAACAATCTCCCACAGGCATTTCATTGATAGGAAAGGACGGACAATACAAATATCTTAACCCTCAATTCATTGAAATGTTTGGATATACGATAGAAGATGTCCCAACGGGAACAGAATGGTTCGAGAAAGCATTCCCTAATGAAAACGACCGCGATGTTGCCGCAAAGACTTGGGTCGAGGATAAAAAGCAAATTGGTGTCGGAAAATCAAGGCCACGTATCTATACTGTGACCTGTAAAGACGGTTCAAGTAGAGTGATTCGTTTTATTCCTGTCATGATGGAAAATCAAAACCAATTTGTGATTTATGAAGACATCAGTGAAAGTAAAAATCTCGAAGATCAGCTCAGGCAGTCTCAAAAATTTGAATCCATCGGTACCCTGACGGGCGGCATCGCTCATGATTTCAATAACATTCTGGGTATTATTGTTGGAAACACGGAACTGGCTTTGGATGATGTTCCTGAGTGGAATCGTGCTCATTCCAACCTTAAGGAAATCAAAACAGCCAGTCTAAGGGCAACAAAGATTATAAAGCAGCTTCTCAGCTTCAGCCGTAAGACCGACCAGGAACTGCAACCCATAGAAATTACCTTGGTCATTAAAGATGCACTCAAGTTTTTACGATCAACAATACCCACCACCATCGATATTCTCCAAAATATTCAGGCCACGGATGAAACTATTTTAGCCGACCCGACCCAGATCAATCAGATTATGATGAACCTGCTTATCAACGCTTCCCAGGCTATGGAACAAACCGGCGGAAACCTCACAGTCAATGTGGAAAAGGTGATTTTGGACGAAAATTCAGCCAAAAACTATCCCGATTTGAGCATGGGCAATTATGTCAAAGTAATGGTCAGCGATACAGGTCCGGGAATAGCCTCCGAAATAATCGACCGAATCTTTGATCCCTATTTTACAACCAAAGAGCTGGGCAAGGGTTCAGGTATGGGTTTGGCAGTTGTTCACGGTATTGTTAAAAATCATCACGGTGCAATTACCGTTGACAGCAAACCCGGCAGAGGCACCACATTCAGTATTCTTTTCCCAATAACTACCGAAAAACCCGAGATTGAAAAGGATACAACCGATGAACTTTTACTTGGCAGCGAAACGGTGCTTTTTGTTGATGATGAAAAATCGATTGTGGAGGTGGTTCAGATGATGCTGGAGCTGCTGGGGTATAAAGTCAAAACCGCAATGGCGCCCCAAGAAGCTTTGGATCAGTTCAGTGCTGACCCAAGACATTTTGATTTGGTAATAACCGACATGACCATGCCGAAAATGACCGGTGTGATGTTATCTGAAAAGATCATGGAAATCCGCCCTGATATTCCTGTCATCATCTGCACCGGTCACAGTGCTCTGATCGATGAAGAAAGGGCACAACAGTTGGGAATAGGAGCTTATGTTATGAAACCGATCGATATGAAGGAAATATCAAAAACCATTCGTAAAGTGCTTGATGAGTCGAAAAGTGCGGCTCATGATTAATGATCCTAAACGTGAGTATTCATGGATCGGGATTCTCAAGGATACCATTACAATGTAAAACCTGATATTACTGAAGAAGCTGAAAAGTTTTTCAGAAACAAGATCAAGGAAAATTTGATAAAGAAAAAGCAAATCAAACAGAACTTTCTTTTCCAGCGGAGCGCAAAAAGCCGTGCCCGCTGATTTGCGGCGTTCGGTATGCAAACTACACAGACGAGAAAGGGAGTGTGACACGATGAGGCGAATCTGTTGGATACTTGTCATCAGCGTACTATATCCGGCAGTCATTCTGGCCGGCGAACCGGACCGGGCCGAACTGCTGGGGAACCCGCGTTTTGTCGAAGAAGCCGTAGAACCGTCGTTTGTTCAACTCACCGCCGGTAAGCTCCAGGATCAACTGAAGGTGATCTCTAACCGTAGCTTCGCCGTTTTTGGTTTCAACAACCCTGAGGTACAGATCCACCTTCCTCGCTGTGACAACAGTGTATATGCAGTTGTTGACCTTCACCCCGCCCGGCTCCTCGACTTGAAAGGTAGCGAAGTACAGTACGAGCGCGAACGGGGGATCTACGATCACGATACCCATTCCGATGAGCTTCGGTTCGCTCCCGTCCAGGGCAAGACCCCTGTTAAATTCTCGTGGGCGGAGGGTACTATCATGCTGCGTTATCCGGTCCGAATGAAGACCCTTTCCTTGAAAACCGGGTTCTCCGCACTTGCGGGTCTTGAGTTTACTATCGATGGGCCGTTCGTATCTTGGATTGGGAAGGAGCAGACACTCCCCGAAGTGGCCTCCTTTACCCCGATTGAGCAGTGGCGGGCATTCGACGCTTCTGGACGCCGACTCAAGAAACACCCATACAAGGGATTCTCGATGAGTAAAGGAGTCACCACCGAGACCTACACCTACTGGGGTGAGGTGAAGGAGGTTAGGGTCGATGTGGTCGAGGAGTGGGCCGAGGTCAAGATCGACTATTCATTGCCGTCTATTGATCCTCTTCCCGCCCACCGTGTCGGAACGGCGCCGAAGACGGACGAAGTGAAGGCCACCCCAGGTGGCGAGGTGACCATGCAGGTTGTCCCCGCGAAGAGTGTACCGGCAGGAGCTGAGGTCGCTGTAATGTCCAAGGAGGATGCGATCACACAGCTCAAGGAGCTCGGGTTCAGGAGATTCGACGCCAACTCCTTTGTCCTTGCCGCCACCAGCGGAAGAGCTGATGCTTTGAGGCTGTTCATCGCCGGTGGCATGCCGGTCGATACCGAGTCTGGAGGTCGGACGGCGTTGATGTCGGCGGCCATGATGGGTCATGTTGAGGCGGGAAAGGTCCTTATCGAAGCCGGGGCGGACGTGAACAAACCCGACGTCACAGGTTCGCCACCCCTGCTCCGGCTGGTGATGAAGTGCAACGCCACCGAATTGGTGCAAGCATTCATAGACACCGGTGCTGATTTGAACGTCGAGCTGCGGGGGGGAGTCACGGCACGTGCGATGGCCAAGATGGCAAATTGCAATGGGAACATGAGGGTTCTGAAGGCGGCCGGGGCCCGTAAATAGAAGAGAGATAGGAATTCCACCGGCCCTTTCCGATACCTTGTGTGCATTTTGCCCGCTGGGGCACTGGAAACTCAGACGTTGGAAAACAGATTCTGCCCGCGCCGCACACGGTTCACAACGTGGTAACAGGTCCGGGTATAAGATTGTGGCGCATACCGCAAGGTACCTGTACTTGGTATCTTTAACGGGATTGGTAAAGGCGAAGAGATCCACCGCCGGTATTCAAGAATAATGATCCTAAAAGTGAGTATTCAAGGCACGAGATTCTCAAGGATACCGTTACAATGTAAAACCTGATATTATCGGGTTACAGATAAATGATGATGCAAGTATGGTTGAGCTACGAGGGGAGGCAGCAGTGGATCGGAAGACATTCGCCGCCCCTTCGATGGACTTTTAAGCATTTGCGGCAGTTTTGTAATGATCCGCATAAGAACCCATGATAAAATAGCGTGTTAGGCGGACTGAAAACAGGCAACCGGAGTTTTATACGGATCAGCCTAATTATTGCTATGCTTTTAAAGTTGCTGCAGTTAATAATAGCTTTAATCGTAAGAATTATTATTAGTACAATGCTTTGTAGAATTTAAATTTAATTATTATGAAGGTGCAAAATAATTTTAAAGAAACATGAGCAAGATAGGATTAATCAAAACATCTTACAAATAATGGAGAAGTAAGTGGAAAATAATAACGATACAACTCGAGTTACGATTGTTGATGTAAGGATGCCATTTTTATCAATGGTTGTCTTCATGGTAAAAGCTGCGATAGCATCTATTCCAGCTTTCATAATATTATCTATAATCGGGGCTTTAACTGTCGCCATACTTGGCAATATTTTTGGTGGGGCATGGGTCGCTTTTAATTCAGCATAAGACGTTTTCAGTCGGACATTTTGCTCTGCTTCACGCCGCAAAATTCTGCAGAAACGCGACGATATGCTGCTTGTTCATCATCACAGGCTTAATGAAAAAACAGCCAACCTGTTAAAAATATATTGTTCCATGGAGGAAAAATTGACTGCGGTTATTTTCCAGGTCTTAAAATTTATTTTCATTTCTATCGTGATTCAATGCAGTATTGCCACTGTACTTATCCTCTTTGGCAAAGGCAAAAGGCCGACTTCAGACGAGGGCGGTTTGGCCTTTAATGAGTTATTCTTTGACTACTCAAACATACCATCCCTGCATGACTTCGCTGCTAGAGATGGTAACCGCGTAATGTATCGGCAATATCCCGCTCAATCAAATACTGTGCTTATCCTGGTACATGGTTCAGGTTGGCATAGTCAGTATTTTCTCCTTTTAGCTGAGTTCATTAGCTCTCAGGGGCTTGCCCAAGTTTACACACCAGATTTACGAGGGCATGGCCAGTCGCCTGAAAGACGGGGCGATGTGAACTACATCAACCAGTTAGAAGATGACCTTGCGGATTTTCTGGCCATCATTCGAAAGGAGAGTCCATACGCAACGCTGATTGTCGGCGGCCATTCATCTGGAGGTGGGCTGGTGATACGCTTTGCAGGAAGCAGATACAGTCAGCAGGCCAATGGATACCTGTTGCTTTCTCCCTTCCTAAAATATAACGCACCCACAATGCGTCACAACTCAGGCGGCTGGGCGCACGCCTATACTGGGCGAATCGCTGGTCTGAGCATGCTCAATATGATAGGGATTCACTGGTTTGATTATCTGACAGCCATTGAGTTCAATATGCCGGAAGAAGCTCGTGATGGAACCGAAACCCTATCGTACTCTCATCGGCTGAACACGGCCTATGCACCACGGAACTATAAAAAAGATCTCAGTTCCATTACGCAGCCATTATTGGTTGTCGCAGGCACGGCAGACGATGCTTTCATCGCTGAACAATTTGAACCCGTGATCTCCCAATACGCAGATGCTCAGGTCACACTGCTACCGAATGTCACACATATGGGTCTGGTTGTTGGTCCTGACGTTCAAACTGTTCTCAAAGACTGGCTGGAAGGTTTTAACAAGCAATAGCTTCTGCTGTATAACAAAAGCTTCCAGCAGACCGCTAATCGCCCTCGATGTGTGCAATCGCAGTGATATTGGTAAATTCATCATTGGGTTAGTCTGTGGCAGCGGCCACTGAAACAAGTGTTCCACAATAATGATCCTAAAAGTGAGTATTCAACACGCGGAATTCCCAAGGATACCGTTACAATGTAATACCTGATATTATCGATTTTTAGATAATTGATGAAGCAAGTATCTGTGAACGATTGGATACCAATTACCTGAATCTTTGGCTGGATGGTTTGACAAACCCTGCCGATGGCTTTTAAGGTTAATGCTGGAGGTTCTTATACGGGTCCGCCTAATCAATGTTCTGCCAAGAGAGATAAGTAATGAAGAAGTGTCCATTCTGTGCCGAAGAGATTCAGGACGAAGCGATAAAGTGCAAGCACTGCGGTGAATTCCTGGATGAGGCCGCCCGGCCATCCGTGGCGGGAAAGAAGATTCAATGGTATTTCCGCACACCCTTTATTGTCTTTGCAGTTTGCTGTGTGGGCCCCCTGGCATTGCCTCTGATATGGTGGCGCCCGCAAACAACACGAGCCTGGAAAATCGGACTGACAATAGGCATTCTTGTCCTTAGCTGGTTCTTGTTCCAAGCAACTCTGAAATCCATTGAAACTCTCAAAGAGTATTACGAGCTGATAAATAGTCTCTAGAATGACTGATCGGCAGAATCGGGTAGCCGGGGGTTTTTCACCCCCAGCCCCCACACCACCTAGCATGCGGGTCCGCACTAAGCGGTTCACAGAGCCTACCGGGCCGTAGCCGGGCAATGAATTCTCACCCACTGTTCCCTGACAGATAACAGACCTTGATGTTCAATATTGAGCCCTTTGATGTTTAAGGATTATGATCATATACGACAATGTCGGAGGTTCTGGTAAACTTAACAATACTTATCATATTCTTTCTTGATCATCACCGTTTGACTATCTTCGATTATGAATCATCCACGCATAAATTGTCTCCGATATTTTTGCCGACCGCTGGAAGGTAATGGATGCGATCCCATGGGCAAATACTGCAAAAACAGGAGGGATCTCGTATGTATAATAGGTCCAGCAGTGACGACTAGTGCCCCAATACTCCAGGAAAAATCCCAAACCGGCACCGGCGATCATTAATGTCACATCCTGTCGACGATCTTGGGAAATCGCCAGCACCACTACGACACCCGCAAATACGAGAATAGTGCTCCATTGGGTTATGGTCGGCCAGACAAATTGTAACATTAACAGCGGAAAAGAGATCGTCATCAACCACCATAGCCGTTCAATCCGAATATGACCGGAAAAATAGCTGACAACCCGGGAGATACGATCAATAGCCATGGTTGCCACCGGCCAAGCCGGTAGAATCCATAAAGGTGGGCGTTCATCGGTATAGTAGAACCATAGATTGGTATCGGTACCCCACGCCTCGATTACCAAACCACCAATGAAACCCACCAGCATCCTTACAAGATCCCTTTTGGTTCGGATATCCCAACACAGGACGGTAACCATAAAGGCCCATATGCCCCAAAGCAGCGGATCTTCCAGATCACCTTCGCCGATGATACTGCGCCAGTAGTAGGCTACACAGGCGCAAACAGCAACGATTGATAAAAAAGCCCCTAGGCTGGCTTTATTGTATTTGGAAAAATACCAGGCGATTTTTTTCATCATTGTATGCCTTCAAAAGGTTTTGGACAAATTGGGCATAGAAATAATAGAAAGTTTCAGGTTCCAATTACCTCCTTCCAATTGTTTGGACAACCTTTAATGGGTAATTACCTATCAACGATAATTCAAATTCCCGAAATAAATAAGCCTGAAGAAGTTGGTAAAATCGTCCAAATAACGCATGATAAGGAGTGGTGTTGATATTCACAGATTATGATCCTAAGCGTGAGTATTCAACGCGCGGAATTTTCAAAGATACCATTACAATGCAAAATCTGATAATGTCGACTTTCAAATAATTGATGATGCGGGTATTTTTACTAAACGATACGATGGTCTCTTCAATTTCGCCAGAGGTATCATATTGGACGTGGGCCTTCTTCAGAGATAAAGTCATGCGGAAACAGAAGTAAAAATTTAGCAAAGGGGTGTTATGACAACGGAAACGGCTTTTGATAATGAGAAATATTTAACGGAGCAGTCAGCCAAAATTCTTGAACGAGTCAATCAATATGGCGACAAGCTTTATCTCGAATTTGGCGGAAAACTTCTCTATGACTATCATGCTGCCAGAGTTTTACCCGGATATGATCCCAATGTGAAAATGAGGCTTCTTCAACAGCTCAAAGAGAGTGCGGATATCCTCCTTTGCATTTATGCAGGGGATATTGAACGAAAAAAAATGAGGGCGGATTTCGGAATCACCTATGACTCGGAAGCACTTAAATTAATAGACGAATTGAAAGGGTGGGGAGTCAATGTCATTGGCGTTGTTATTACCCGTTTTAACGGACAACCTGC
>RCND010001845.1_pt1 | contig 11912 bp, 11 predicted proteins | sample 2041351 | NCBI WGS metagenome assembly RCND01 (sample SAMN09708230, study PRJNA481090) | Marine sediment metagenome, whole genome shotgun sequencing project. | biome: marine sediment; feature: ocean; material: sediment; isolation source: Sewage treatment plant 12B marine sediment (STP12B) ...
TTCTTTTTTTCATTTTAGTTTCCTTTTTCTTTAAATAATTATTTATTTAACTGATCGCTCGATAAAAAGAATAGTTTACAACATTGCCATATATTTGTACAAAAGTAATTTTCTAAATTTTATAAATGACAAATAAGTAATTGGGGCAAGTGTTTGAAAAATGCCCGTAAAGCATACTTCGTTTAAATAATAGTTTAATATTTTATAAATACTTTTCAAATTCGCTATTTAATTTAAAGTGTTAACTTCCTCATCTTTTACATATTCAACCTCAACAACAGACGTTATACCGCCTCTTGCATTAAAGTCGGCTGTTATTTTCATGTATCTTGGTTTACATACCGCAACAAGATCATCAAGAATTTTATTAGTAACACTTTCATAAAAAATTCCGTCATTTCTGAAAGAATTCAGATAAATTTTATAAGATTTTAGCTCGACACACAATTTATTGGGAATATACTCAAGAATAAGTGTTGCAAAATCCGGCTGCCCGGTTTTAGGACAAACAGAGGTAAATTCCGGAGCGGTATGTTCAATAACATAATCTCTGTCTTTATATTCATTTTCAAAAGTTTCCAGTAATTTTCTTTTATCTTCCATTATAGACCTTTCCTTTTATTCTTTATAATTCGGCATTTCTTTATACGTGATTGGATCAACCATTCCAAGGCTTTGAAATCCCCTTAGTCTTAGTGCACAGCTATCACAAACTCCGCAAGCTTCATCTTCGTTACTGTAGCAGCTCCAAGTAAGTTCTATGGGAGCATTTAATTCTTTACCTAATTTGATGATTTCTTGTTTACTCAATTTTATTATTGGGGCTTTAATTTTAATGTTTGTTTCCGGCTTGGTCCCTAAATTTACAGTCTCTTCAAAAGATTTGAAAAACTCAGGTCTGCAGTCCGGATAACCGGAAGAATCCTCTTGCACAGCGCCAATAAATATTGTTGATGCATTTATAATTTCTGCCCAACTAACACATGCGGATAAAATATTAGCATTTCTAAAAGGGACATAAGAAGTAGGCACTTGAGTATTTTTCAAATCGGCTTTACTAATTTGCATTGATTTGTCGGTTAGTGAAGAGCCGCCGATTTTTTGAAAATGAGTAAAATCAATAACTAATTTTTTTTCAACTTTGTAGTAATCAGCTATTTTATGGAATGATTCTAATTCTTTTGATTCTGTTTTTTGTCCGTAATTTATATGCACCAAAGCTAAATTATATTCCTTATTAGCAATAGCAGTGGTTATGCAGCTATCTAACCCACCACTAACTGCAACTACCGCAAGTTCTTTGTTCATAAATTTTATTCCAAATTAATAATTTTTTTTAACAGATAAATATAACCTTTTATGTAATTTTCTGATGATTGAGATCAAAAATAATTTTTATTCATTTTTGGTAAATTGATTTTATTTTTATTAGTTACAGACTCAGATTATTACTATTATGCTTATTAGTTGAAATAGGGAAAACGAAATGGAATACTACGAATTACATCCAGAGAATCCACAGCAAAGGTATTTGAATAAAGCTGTTGAAGTGCTAAAAAATGGCGGGGTAATTATTTATCCCACAGACACTGTTTATGGTCTAGGCTGTGATATTTTTAATAAAGAAGCTGTTGAACGTATCTATATGATAAAAAATGACACTGGAACAAAATTATTTAGTTTTTTATGTGCAGACCTAAAAGATATTTCAAAATATGCCAAGGTTTCTAACTTTGCATACAGATCTATGAAAAAACTTTTACCAGGACCTTATACATTTGTACTTCCAGCAGCTAAAGAGGTACCCAAAATGTTATGGACAAAAAGAAAAACTATCGGAATAAGAGTTCCGGATAATACAATTACAAGGTTACTGGCAAGTGAACTTGGCAATCCAATAATCAGCACAAGCGCAACAACAAGAAAAGGTGAATTGCTTTACGACCCTCTTGAAATCCGTGCAGTTTTCAATAACAGCGTTGATCTAATGCTTTCAATGGGTGCCTTAAGCGGAGTTCCTTCCAGCATTATTGATTTAAGCGGAAGTGAAGCTGAAATAATAAGAGAAGGCTCCGGAGATCTATCAATATTTTATTAGTTGTTTATTCCTCTTTCCTATGAAAAATTAATGCACTCGCTTGCTGTGTCGGCATCATAATAATTTCTGCAATATTTGCATGCGGCGGTCTTGTTGCACAAAATACTACTGCATCAGCAACATCCTGAGCGACCAAAGGAGTTAAACCTTTGTACATACTTTTGGCTTTTTCTTTATCACCAAAAAATCTAACATTACTAAAATTTGTCTCAACTGCACCTGGATCAACTGTACTTACTCTAATATTTTTATCAACAACATCTATACGTAAACTTTTTGTGATTGCATTAACTGCGTGTTTGGTTGCGCAATAAACATGTCCCTTAGGATACGCTTCATGACCGGCAGTAGAACCAATATTAATAACATGTCCGCTTTCTCTCTCAACCATTCCCGGAACAACCGCCCTTGTTACGTAAAGTAATCCCTTTACATTTGTATCAATCATCTCTTCCCAATTTTCAATATCGTCTTCAAAAATTTTGTTCATTCCTTTTGCCAAACCAGCATTGTTTACAAGGATATCAATATTTTTCCATTCATCCGGAAGAGAGTTTATTGCCCACTCTACCTCTTTATTATTTTTTACATCTAACTTTACAGCATACGTTTTAACAGAGTATTTTGATTTAATTTCCTCTTCTAATTTCTCTAGAAGATTAACTCTTCTGGCTGAAATAATTACATTAGCACCTTGTTCTGCTAACTGAATTGCACATGCTTTCCCAATTCCTGAAGTTGCACCAGTGATTAAAGCAATTTTGCCTTTTAATTTTTTCATGTTACTTCCTCATTTTTTTATCTTTTAAAAACCTAAATTTTAATTTAGCAAAAATCAATTTAAGCTATTTTTTCTAATTGTAATTCTTTTTATATATTAGTTTAAGAAGAATTAGCATTATCCATTATCAAGCAGATTGCAGAAAACATTCATAATTATACTAATAAATAAAGCAATTAAATTAGATTGAAATCATTTATATCAATACTCCGTGGAATAAACATTAGTGGTCATAAAATAATTAAAATGGCTGACTTAAAATTGCATTATGAGTCTCTTGGATTTGCTAATGTTCAAACCTATATCCAAAACGGAAATGTGGTTTTCTGTTCAGATGAAAAGAGTAATAAAAATGTTCAAAAAATAATTCAAGATAAGATTGAAGAGGTTTACAGTTATCTTGTTCCAACATTGGTTATATCTAAAAAAGAATTGGCACAAATAATATCAAAAGTTCCATTTGATTTGAATAGAATAGATATTACAAAATTGGCTGTAACTTTTTTGGAATCTACTCCAGCTAAATCTTTGGTTCAAGAAATTTTACCATTTAGTTCAAAAGCTGAACAATTTGTAATTATTAAAGACGCAATTTATTTTAACTGTACAATTGGATTTGGAAAAACAAAGCTTACTAATAATTTCTTCGAGAAAAAACTAAAAGTTACTGCTACATCACGAAATTGGAGAACAACAAATAAATTGCTTGAAATGATTAATGAGATGGAATGTGAGACAAAAAAATAATGAAATAATCGAAATTAGACCTTATAAATCTTCCGACTTAGATAGCATGTATAGTATTTGTCTAAGAACTGGTGATAGCGGAAAAGATGCGACCGATATTTATAAAGATCCAAAATTGCTGGGTCATTTTTATGCCGCTCCATACGCAGTTTTAGAACCAGAATTAACTTTTATAGTATCATCAGATGGAAAACCAAGCGGATATATTTTAGGGACAAAAGATTCAGAAAAATTTAAACTAAAATCTGAAGAAACTTGGTTCCCTAATCTGAGGGAAAAATATCCTTTGCCTAGTGGGGATGATATTACTGCAGATGCCAATATTATTAGGCTTATTCATAAAGGGTATATATTGAAGAAAGAATTAGCTAATTACCCAGCCCATCTTCATGTTGATCTTTTACCCAGCACACAAGGAAAAGGTGTTGGCAAGAAAATAATGCAGGTATTTATTGATAAATTAGAAGAATTAAATATCCCAGCTTTACATTTGGAAGTCGGGAAGAAGAACCCAGGAGCAATAGGGTTTTATAAAAAAATGGGATTTCATCAAATTGTTGAATATGAACATTCTATCGGATTTGGAATGAGACTGAATGATTAGCAATCGAACAATAACCTCCGCGGTTTTCAAAACCTCGGAGGTTTAAAAAAACTATAATAAAATTTGGAATAACCAAAATGGATGATGATTCAAAAAAGAGGCTAATACAATTAATTGAGAATTCGAAAATTGCTTCCCTTGGTACAAACAATAATGATCAACCTTTCGTTTCAATGGTAGCATTTTCAGTGAATGAAAATTTTAGGGAATTTTATATTCTTATTAGTCAGCTTGCAAAACATTCTAAAAATATCGCTGAGAATAATAAAATTAGCTTAATGATATGTCAGCCTGAAACTGAAGCAGACAATCCGCAAACACTGGCAAGAGTTTCTATGACAGGCAATGCCAACTTAGTTGAAAGGAATACAGAAGAATATCTTTCTGCTAAGGATAATTATCTAATTAAAAATAGTAATGCAGAAATGTATTTTAATTTGGGTGATTTTCAACTCTATAAACTTGAGATTGAGAAGGCAAGGTTTGTAGCCGGTTTTGCAAAGACTTTTAATCTTTCAAAAGAATCTTTGCAAAACCTTAAAAAGTAATAAATATTAAACACCCTTTTTATTATTAAATCTCTTCCTCTCATTAGGATCAAGATACAATTTTCTCATCCTAATTGATTTTGGAGTTACCTCAACCAATTCATCATCTTTAATATATTCTAAACATTCTTCAAGTGTAAATTTAATTGAAGGGGCTATTTTGGCTGCTTTATCTGAACCTGAAGCTCGCATGTTTGTTAATTTTTTACCACGATTTACATGAACTTCAATATCATTTTCTTTATTATACTCACCAACAACTTGTCCCTGATAAACAATATCACCAGGTTCAATAAAAAATTTACCTCGATCTTGCAAAGAGTTAAGAGCATAAGCCGTAGTTTGACCTTCATGCATTGAAATTAATACACCCGCAATTCTTTGAGTAATTGATCCTTTAAAGAATTCATACTGGTAAAATCTATGATGAATTATTCCTTCACCTGCAGTCATAGTTAATACTTTATTTCGTAAACCCATTAAACCTCTAGATGGAATATGAAACTCAAGTTTAGACAAACTCCCTTTTTGTTCCATCTTAACCAGTTCACCCTTTTTCTGTCCAACTAATTCTATTACTTTTCCTGCAGAAGCATCTGGTACATCAACAACCAGAATTTCAATTGGTTCGGCTTTTTTGCCGTCAATTTCTTTATAAATAACTTTTGGCGCCCCAATTGCTAATTCGTATCCTTCCCTTCTCATATTTTCAATAAGAATTGAGAGATGTAAAATTCCTCTTCCCGAAACTTTTAATGTATCGGGCGAACCAGTTTCTTGCACTTGCAGAGCCACATTCTGCTGAAGTTCTTTTTGCAGTCTATCGTGTAAGTGACGAGAGGTTACATACTTTCCCTCTTTACCATAAAAAGGCGAAGTATTTACTGTAAAGTTCATACTTATTGTAGGCTCATCAATAGCAATAATTGGTAGTGGTTCTGGATTTTCACTATCGGCAATTGTATCGCCAATATCAATATCTTCAACTCCAACGATTGCACAAATATCGCCGGCTAGAACTTCTTCAGTTTCTTTTCTTTCAATTCCTTCAAAAACAAATAATTGTTTTAATGATATTTTATTGATTGTTCCGTTTCTTTTAATAATGCTGAGTGGTTCAACTTTTTTTAAAGTGCCTCTGAAAATTCTGCCAATACCTATTCTTCCAACATAGTCATTATAGTCCAAAGTTGTAACCTGCATTTGAACTGTTCCATCTTCAAAAACGGGTTGTGGAATATTCTCAATTATTGAGTCTAGCAGAGGGACTAGATCTTTTCTTTCGTCAGTTAATTCTTTAACTCCCCATCCGCTTCTGCCGCTTGCATAAATTACAGGAAAATCTAATTGATGTTCTTTAGCATCAAGATCTATAAATAAATCATAAATTTCATCTAACACTTCTTTGGGACGGTTATCCGGTCTATCAATTTTATTAATTACAACAATTGGTTTTAAGTGAAGGTGCAGTGCTTTTTCAAGAACAAATCTTGTTTGGGGCATTGGGCCCTCAAATGAATCTACCAAAAGTAAAACTCCGTCCGCCATCTTCAATACACGTTCAACTTCTCCGCCAAAATCGGAGTGACCGGGAGTATCAATTAAATTTATCTTAACATCTTTAAAAGGGATGCTTATATTTTTAGATAAGATCGTAATTCCTCTTTCCCTCTCTAAATCACTAGAGTCTAAAAACTGTTCCTGCACAACTTGGTTTTTTCTAAAAATATTACTCTGCTTTAGTAATTGATCTATCAAGGTTGTCTTGCCATGATCAACATGAGCAATAATTGCAATGTTTCTAATTTGTTTCAAAAAATCACCTTCTCTTTGAATAAAAAAAATGCCTTCAATCGTGCGATAAAAGGCAATATCACTTAAATATCGGCTGCAATGGTACTCAAAATAAACAATTTATCCAAATATTTATAATTCCCATTTTTATATTCATTACCTTTATTAATTGATTATAAAAAAAAATATAAAAAGAGTAGTGTATGAAATCATTTAGTGAATTAGGTGTTGAGCAAAATATTGTTAGGGCTGTGGAAGCTTTAGGATTTGTTAATCCTATGCCAATACAAGAGGAAGTAATTCCATACTTATTAGAAGAGACACCAAAGGATATTATCGGACTTGCACAAACAGGCACTGGAAAAACAGCTGCATTCGGTATTCCGCTAATTCAAAAATCTAAAGGGAAAGCCGGTAAAGTAAGGCATTTAATTTTAAGCCCAACTAGAGAATTGTGTTTACAAATTGCCGATGATTTAAAGGATTATTCAACTTATAATGATCATGTAAAAGTTACTGCTGTCTTTGGTGGCTCAAGTATTGATAAACAAATAGCAACACTTAAAAAAGGTGTTCATATCGTTTCTGCTACTCCGGGCAGATTAGTTGATTTGATAAATAGAAATAAAATTGATATCTCAAACGTTGAAACTGTGGTATTAGACGAAGCCGATGAAATGTTAAATATGGGATTTAGAGATGAACTTGATGCAATAATTGACCAAACTCCAAAAGAAAGAAATACACTACTTTTTTCTGCAACAATGCCAAAAGAAGTTTTATCCATATCGAAAAAATATTTGCACAAACCAATTGAAATTACTGTTGGCAAGAGAAATACCGGAGCTGAAAATATTACGCATCAAGTTTATTTTGTTCATGCAAGAGATAGATACTTGGCACTTAAACGAATTGTTGATTTCCATCCGGCGGTTTATGGAATTGTATTTTGCCGTACAAGAAGAGAAACACAGGAAGTTGCAGAAAAATTAATTAAAGACGGATACAACGCCGATTCTCTTCATGGTGATTTATCGCAAGTCCAGCGCGATACTGTTATGAATAAATTTCGTATTAAACATTTAAAACTGTTAGTCGCAACTGATGTTGCTGCCAGGGGTTTAGATGTTGATGATCTAACTCATATAATTAATTATAACTTACCTGATGAATTAGAACTTTATACTCACCGCAGCGGCAGAACAGGAAGAGCAGGTAAATTCGGAAGTTCTATTATTATTTCAAACTTAAAAGAAAAATATAAAATTAAACTTATTGAAAAACAATTAGGAAAATCCTTCAATGAACTAATTGTTCCTTCCGGCAAGGAAGTTTGTGAGAATCAGCTGTTTCATCTTATAGACAGAATGGAAAAAGTTTCGGTCGATCATACTCAAATTGATTCTTTCCTACCGCAAATAATGAAAAAACTTGAATGGCTTGATCGTGAAGAGTTAATCAAAAAATTTGTTTCTGTTGAGTTTAATAGATTTTTAGACTATTACAAAAATTTGCCTGATTTGAACAAGCCAGATTCAAAAAGAAAAACTGAAAGATCAGGACGTTCGTCTGAAAACATGACCCGGTTTTTTATTAATCTTGGTAAAACAGATGACTTAAAACCAACAAGTGTTATTGGTTTAATTAAAGATTATTCAGGATCCAAAGAGATTGAAATTGGCGAAATTGATATAAAACAAAACTTTTCTTTTTTTGAAACTGAAACTGAATATGCTGAAGAACTAGTAAAAAATATAAACGGCAAGAATTTTAGCGGTCGTAAAATAGTTTTAGAAATTGCTTCTGCAAAGAAAGATGATGGCAGAAAATCACGAGACGGTAAAAAATCATTTAGAAGTAGAAAACCTAAAAGAGATTGGGATAGATCAGCATCAACTTCGAGAAAAAAGATTAGAAGAAAAAGATAAATAAAAGATTTAGATTCCTAACAAATCAATCGTACAATCTTCTACCCAAAATTCATCTAAAATATTATTTTTTCTTCTTTTTGGTCTTATACCCAATTCTATGAAACGGATTTACAATACTTGTTGCTATGTTTTTTAAGTGTGAGTTTATTCGTTTTAATTGTCTAATATATAAAGCTAATGCAACGGCGCTTCCCGATTTAATTTCTTTATCTTCACTGTGCATCAATGCCATTAAAATTTCATCACATGCTCTGCTAACCCATCTATATTCTTTAACAATATTAGTTGCTAATATTTCATCGGCTTCTTTAAAGGCTTGAATCGTTTTTTCAAAATTTTCAGAAACGGCATTTTCCAATTCGGCAACTTTTTCATCAAACAATGTCGAGCTTAATTTTTCTGGGTGAGCCTGTGCAATTTCTACAATATTTTTTGTTATATCCCCAATTCTTTCCAAATCGATTACAATATTTACTAAAACTAAATCTGATGATAAAGATTCGGTCCCAGCCATATTTAAATGATTGAAAACATCTTTTCTTACTTCACGCTGAAATTTATTTACTTTTATATCTTCATCATTTATATCAATATCAATTTCATTTGTATCTGTATGACGAAGTACATTTTTTGCTTCTAAATACATTTTGTGCGTTAGGTCTAACATTTCAAAAGACCTTTCAAATGCTCTATCCAATAAACTATCATTTTTAAAAACTGAAATTAATTCTTTTAACATTTTTATCCTCAGCTAAATAAATAAACAAATAAAATAGGTATTACAAAAAACATTACAACAATATATGCGACAGGGATTATTTTACTTCTAGTTGAATGTTCCGCAAAAAGCTCTGCCATTTTTATAGGAATAAACTTAAATGGGAACCAAATAACTATTCCACAAATATTAAAAAGTAAGTGTGAAAAAGAAACCGTTAGCGCAGCAATATTTCCCGTAACTAAAGCTGCTAAAATTGCTGTAAGAGTAGTTCCGATGTTTGAACCAATAGTATATGGAAATATTTGAGCCAATGTTAATAGACCTGCACCAGCCATTGGGACTACCAGTGAAGTTGTTATTGAACTGCTCTGGACAAGAAAAGTAAGTAAAATACCAACAATAAAGGCTCTTAATGAATTTTTGAATAAATAGTTATCGAACCAGGCTTTTGCTTTATCAATAACGAGTGATTTCAGTACATCTACCATAAACTTTAGTGCAACAAATAAAAATACCAACGACATAATAACGATTAACCATGCAACAATAGTTTTGCTTTGAGAAAAAGAAGCTAGTCCATTTTCAACTAACACAGCTACAGGTTTTGTAATTAACTTAACAGGACTTAAAAATGTTAGGCCGCCAACCCCTTGAAACACAATAGCCAATTCCTCCGCCATTATTCCAAGAAAATTTGTTGCAAGTTGTAAAGGGAAAATAACAATAACAGAAAGAATATTAAAAAAATCGTGGACAGTTGCGGCTGCAAAAGCTCTCTTAAACTCATTATCTCTTTTAATTTGTGGCAATGCGGCAATGGTATTTGTAATTGAAGTTCCAATATTGGCACCCATTATTAAGGGTATTGCCAGTTCAATTGATTTTAAATAATCAGTTCCAAAAGCCCCACCTGCAATCATTGCTACAACCATGGATGTAGTAGATGAAGAACTTTGCATAAGTGAAGTGGCCAAAATCCCAATAAATAATCCAATAAAAGGATTGCTGGTTGTTTCGATTAAGGTCTTTGAAAAACCTTTACCGAACATCTTCATTCCGTCCCCCATCATCTGCAGGCTAAGGAAAAACAAATACATAAAGAAAATCAGTTTAATAACTGAAAAAACATTTGATTCAAAAAATGAATTTACTGATTTGTTGTTCATGTAATTTTCGGTTTAATGTTTTTTATATCTCTCTTAAAACTAAAAATTTATTAATTAGTATGCATATTCTTTTCTTATCATATTTCAATAAAAATATTTATTTTACATGGCAAAATAATACCACCAATACTATATTGATTCGGGTTGAGAAAGGAAACAAATATAGATATAGCCGAAAAACTTATTTGTTATCATTGCGGAGAGGAATGCAGTAATGACCAAATAAGAATTGCAGATAAACTCTTTTGCTGTAACGGCTGCAAAACAGTTTATGAATTGTTGGATGCAAATGACCTCTGCACATATTATAATTTAGATGAAAATCCCGGCTTAAGTAAAAAAAATGATGTTAAAAAGAACTTTGACTTTCTTGAAGATGAAGATCTGAAAGAAAGGTTAATTGATTTTACCGACGGGGAAATTACAACCATTACTTTCAGTATCCCTCAAACACACTGCTCTTCTTGTATTTGGATTTTAGAAAATCTTTATAAAATGGATGAGGGTATAATTCATTCTGAGGCTAATTTTCTAAAAAAAATAGTTTCAATCAAATTTAATGAAGAGAAAACTTCATTAAAGAATGTTGTAATTCTATTAGATTCTATTGGTTACGAACCAGATCTTAATCTCGCCGGAAAAGGAGTAGAAAAATCAGCCGTAATAAATAAAAAACTTTGGTACAAAATTGGTGTAGCCGGTTTTGCAGCCGGTAATATTATGCTGTTTAGCTTTCCGGAATATTTATCTTTAGACGAAACAACAACTGATAATATTCGACCAGTGTTTAGTTATCTAAATGTTTTGTTTTCACTTCCAGTATTTTTCTACAGCGCCAGCGATTATTTTATTTCTGCTTATAAAGGATTAAAGAAGAAGATTGTAAATGTTGATGTTCCAATTTCACTTGGAATTATTGTTTTGTTCTTGAGAAGCTTATACGAAATTTTTTCTCAAACTGGTGCCGGTTACTTAGATTCAATGACTGCTTTGGTCTTCTTTTTAATTGTCGGTAAAATGTTCCAGAACAAAACTTATGCAGCATTAAATTTTGAAAGAAATTATAAGTCTTACTTCCCTATTGCAGTTACAATGGTTAGGAATAAAGTTGAGACTACAAAACCTGTAGAAAAATTAGAAATCGGCGATAGAATTGTAATAAAAAATGGCGAACTGATTCCGGCTGATGCAGTTCTAATTAATGGCTCTGCATTTATCGATTACAGTTTTGTAACCGGTGAATCGAATCCAGTAGAGAAAATTAATGGTGATTTAATTTATGCTGGCGGAAGACAGGTTGGCGGAGCAATTGAAGTTGAGACAATTAAAGAGGTATCTCAAAGTTACCTAACCCGCTTATGGAATAACAAAGTTTTTGATAAAGAAGATGAAAGTAAAATTGATGCTTTCGTTAATGTCGTTAGTAAATATTTTACCTTTATCGTCCTCTCAATCGCGGGTTTTTCCGCTTTTTATTGGTTCCCAATAAATAAAGATTTAGCTTTCAATGCATTCACCGCAG
>RCND010001846.1_pt1 | contig 11909 bp, 10 predicted proteins | sample 2041351 | NCBI WGS metagenome assembly RCND01 (sample SAMN09708230, study PRJNA481090) | Marine sediment metagenome, whole genome shotgun sequencing project. | biome: marine sediment; feature: ocean; material: sediment; isolation source: Sewage treatment plant 12B marine sediment (STP12B) ...
GGAGCCGCCGATTTTGCAGCATCGATGGGCATGCAAACCACCGGAATAGGCGGCACTCAGGAAGATTATTATATGTACAGGGACGGACAAAAACACTGGTCCGACCCATGGCATTGGGCCCAGGCGGCTATCGTCGCGGCCTGCCGCGCGCACGGCGTTTTACCGGTTGATGGTCCCTTTGGCGACTTCAGCGATGATGACGGTTTCATTGCGCAGTCGCGCCGATCCGCCACTCTGGGAATGGTCGGCAAGTGGGCCATTCACCCCAAGCAGATCGCCTTGGCAAACCAGGTGTTCACACCCTCCGCTGAGGCTGTTGAAGAAGCCCGTGAAATCTTGGCGGCGATGGAGAGTGCTAAAGCCAATGGTGAAGGCGCAACGGTCTATAAAGGGCGTCTGGTCGATATCGCGTCGATCAAACAGGCCGAGGTCATTGTGCGCCAGTCCGAAATGATTGCAGGCAACACCTGACGCCGCGCGCACAACACCCAGTGCAAGCAGAACCAGAATGAGAACCGCCCTCTGACCCAAACAGTCAGAGGGCGGTTCTCGTTGACCGTTAGGTCAGATCAGCCTTTGCCTTTCCAAGGCACCAGAATGCGCTCGGCCCAGCGCATCAGCATGTCGATTCCAAACCCAATTACACCAATCAGGATAATCACCATGATCACGATGTCCGTGTTCTGGAATTTGGACGCGACCATGATCATCATGCCGGCGCCTTTTTCAGCGGCAACAAGTTCGGCGGCGACAACTGTGCCCCAACAAACCCCCATCGCGACGCGTGCACCCGTGAAGATCTCTGGCAACGAGTTCGGGATGATCACATGCCGCATAATCTGCCATTTACTGGCCCCCAAAGAATAGGCCGCATGCACTTTACTGATATTGACACCTGACACGCCAGAGCGGGCGGCAATCGCCATGATCCAAAGCGCCGCAAGGAACAGCAGGTAATCTTACCCGTCTCGCCGATGCCCGCCCAGATGATCACCAGCGGAATGAGCGCAAGGGGCGGCACCGGACGCATGAATTCCACAATCGGATCAAACCAGCCCCGAAACCAATTTGACAGACCCATCGCGTACCCCAGAGGAATGCCCATGAGTGCACCAAGCAAAAAGCCGACAATACCACCAAACAAGGAGTAGCCAAGATGGCCTAGAAGGGATGTATTTCGAAACCCTTCACTGCTAATCTTGATCATGCGCCCCCATACCGCTTCGGGAGACGGCAAATAAAGCGGTTCCGTCTGCCAGCCTTTAGTGGGTTCAAAGTTCGGGGTGCCTTTATCAGACAGGCTGACGGTGCCATTTTCGACCTCCAAAGACTCGCCCGGCGCTATTGGCTGTCCATTGACCGCCACAACCTTTGCGCCATCGGCCTTCTTGAATTCATCATTTTTGTCGACCGAAATAAGAGCGCTGCGCCACGCGGCCACCTTCACTGCATCGTTCTGAGCCCACCCATCTGATGCCGCCACCTCTGGTATTTCTGGCTGCGCACCTCGCTCGTGGACAAGCACTGTGACGGTCGCATCATCGCTTTTCCCGTCTGTCGTCTGCGCCGTGTATTCAAAGCTTGTGGTGCCAACAAACGGCCCCGGCGCATGCAGAAACGAAGGGATCAGGGCTGATCCTGTGAACATACCCCACATCACAAAGATGGTGACAATCGAAATTACCCCGGCGATGCGATTTGGAGTCACTGCACTTTCATCACCGAAAGTCACCGTTTTGTGTGAGGTATAGTCGTGGCTCGCGGCTCAATGGGCAACGCGCGTTACAATGTAGAAAGACGCGGTAAAAATCGCGATATAGATAATCAGCGGTATCATGCGTTTTCCTCTGTGCGACCCATAATCTCTTCTTCCATATCCCAGATCATGCCGAGGATTTCTTCGCGGGTTTTGGCATAATCTTTGTGCTTCTTAACCTCTCGCAGGTCTGCGCCTACACCCATCTCGGCAAACGGCAGTCGGTATTCGCGGTGAATACGCCCCGGTCGCGGGGCCATGACGAGCAGGCGTTCGCCCAACAATAACGCCTCTTCCACCGCGTGGGTAATCAGGATGATTGTCTTGCCGGTTTCTTTCCACAGCTTCAGCACAAGGCTTTGCATCTTCTCCCGAGTCAGCGCATCCAGCGCTCCGAGGGGTTCGTCCATCAGGATGACGTCCGGGTCATTGGCTAGGCAACAGGCCAGCGCCACGCGCTGCTGCATCCCACCCGAAAGCTCGTAAACAGCTTTTCCTTGAAGTCCTGCAATCCGACAACATCAAGAAGATGATCGACAATTTCAGCATTGTCGAGTTTGGGCATCCCTTTCATGGACGGTTCAAAAATTAACGTTTTCCCGAACTGACATCCACTCAAAAAGCGCGCCTTGCTGGAATACCATACCGCGTTCCGCGTCAGGGCCGTGCACCTCATGACCATTCATTACAATCCTGCCATCGGTCGGGGCGAGAAAGCCGGCCAGAATATTCAGTAAGGTAGTTTTGCCACAACCTGACGGGCCAAGCACAGACATCAACTCGCCTTCCTTGAGGTGTTACGTTACGTCTTTGAGCGCCTGAACCGATCCGCCGTTGGGCAGATCGAAACGCATGGAGATATTTTCGATTGATAGTCCGGACATTGGCTCTCCTTTTAGGAATGCAGCCGCTCCGAAAGCTGCGGTTTGCGCGCTTCTTCGGCTCGGAAAATCGATCCGGGGTGCTTAAAAAACCACGCCCCGGACCCCGATATCGGCTTACATGCGTTGGGCTGCTGTCAAGGGAGCAGTGTTAACCGCTGGAGCATATGTGTCCAGAGCGGCGTCGATACTGCCTGCAGTGACGAACACGTCTGCCAAGCCCTTCATGAACTCCTGGCTGCCGCCGCCCAGCCATTTGCCAGACAACTGATCTTCAACAGACGGGAATACAAAGCCCTCAAGCGTCGTAGCCGTGGCATCCAGATCCATGCCGGCGTCTTTCGCGATCACAGCCAGCATTTCGTCTTTGTTGGTGCCGCCGTTCCACATTGCGTTTGCCTCTGCGGTGACCTTTAAGAACTTGGCCAGAAGATCTCCTTCTTCCGCGACAAAAGACGCAGGCGCGCTGGTCACGTCAAACACCAGAATGCCAAATTCTTCGTTTTCGGCTCCGGTCAGCAAAACATTACCGTGCTCTGTCATGCGGCGCAGTGCACCACCCCAGCCACAGGCCATATCCAAGGCACCTTGTGCCAATGCCGCAGCGCCTTCTGCGGGTGCCATATCGACAACATCCATGCCGCTGACATCAACACCAAAGTGGCTCATTTGCTTAAGGAAGCCATAATGGGCAGCTGTGCCCAGCGGAACCGCAACTTTTTTGCCAGCAAGTTCAGCCGCGCTTGTTTTGTCGATTTCAAGACCGCTGGATACAACACAGTTGTCGTTTTCCGCATAAGATACGGCCACATCGGCAATCTGAATATCCTGACCGGCTGGCGCAGCAACCACAAATGGCGGAACGCCCTGACTTACACTGATATGCACATCTCCCGACGCCATCGCGGCGCTCATCGCTGTGCCAGTGTCAAAACTGACCCAGTTGACCGTTGTGCCAAGCGCTTCATCGTAGGTTCCGTTGACTTTGGCGAAATGAAACGGCATCGGCCATTCTCGGAAAAAGCCGACTGTAATATCGGCCATTGCGGCATTTGCCCCTGCGAGAATTGCCACACTGGCAACTGCACCCATGAGTTTAGATTTGATCTTCTTAGATTTTCTCCCGGTTTGTGCGTCGCAATTGCGCGACCTTGGTGATGAATGGTGCGGTGAACCGCCTCTTAAATGCCATTGGCAAGGCAAAAGGCCATGGCCTCTGCTTACGCGCCATCGGTACCGGAAACGCAAAACCAACCAATGATTTTCTGGCAAACTAACGCCTATTGTGGAACGCAGCCAGCGTATTTGAGCAACTCAAGTCTGCGTTTTCACATTCAAATCAAACGATTATCGGTGAAAATATTCAGTGAGCGAGGGGGGACACAAACCCGCTGGCCCTATATTGGGGCGAAAACTGGCCCTATCTTGACAGATGCAAAAATGGTGCCTTTGATGAAATCGAGGGCAATCCCAGCCCAAAGTTCCAATATTTCATCGCAAACCGGAAAGGTCATCCCATGGACGGCACATTTAAAGACAATGATATCAGTCATGTGGTGCAGGCCGACAAGGCCCATGTTTGGCATCACCTAATCCAGCACAAACCATTCGAATCGACCGACCCTCGCATCATCGTCGAAGGCAAAGGCATGCGCGTGTGGGACCAGAATGGCAAAGAACATCTTGATGCTGTTTCTGGTGGCGTATGGACCGTCAACGTCGGCTATGGCCGGGAATCCATTGCAAACGCGGTGCGCGACCAACTGATCAAGCTGAACTATTTTGCCGGCTCGGCCGGGTCGATACCGGGCGCGATCTTCGCGGAAAAGCTGATTGAAAAGATGCCGGGGATGAGCCGGGTTTACTATACGAACTCCGGCTCGGAGGCGAACGAGAAGGCATTCAAGATGGTCCGCCAGTTGTCTCATGCGAAATATGGCGGCAAGAAATACAAGATTCTGTATCGCGAACGCGACTATCACGGCACCACGATTAGCACGCTGTCGGCAGGCGGGCAGGACGAACGCAATGCGCAATACGGCCCCTTCACTCCGGGTTTCGTGCGCGTCCCGCATTGTCTTGAGTATCGTGGGTTTGAGCAAGAAGGTGCCGATCTTGATAACTACGGCGAATGGGCCGCGAACGAGATCGAAAAAACCATTCTGCGCGAAGGCCCCGAGACCGTTGGTGCCCTGTGCCTTGAACCGGTCACAGCCGGAGGAGGCGTGATTACCCCGCCGCAAGGGTATTGGGATCGCGTCCAGGAAATTTGCGCCAAATACGAGGTATTGCTGCACATCGACGAGGTTGTATGCGGTCTCGGCCGGACGGGGACGTGGTTTGGGTACCAGCACTATGGTGTCAAGCCTGACATGGTGACGATGGCAAAAGGTCTGGCCTCTGGCTACGCCGCAATTGCCTGTTTGGTGACCACCGAAGGTGTCTTTGACAAATTCAAGGACAACCCCGATGACCCAATGAGCTATTTCCGTGACATCTCGACCTTTGGCGGCTGCACCGCTGGCCCGGCGGCAGCGCTCGAAAACCTGCGGATCATTGAAGACGAGAACCTGCTCGACAACACCAACAACATGGGGGCGCGTTTGATCGATAATCTCAATGTTCTTGCTGACAAACACAGTGCTATTGGTCAGGTCCGAGGCAAAGGCCTGTTTTGCGGTGCAGAGCTGGTCACGGATCGCGAAACGCGCGAACCTGTACCCGAAAAAATGGCTGCTGCCGTTGTTGCGGACTGCATGGCCCGAGGCGTCATTATCGGCATGACAAACCGATCGGTGCCTGGCTACAACAACACGCTGTGCCTTTCACCGGCGTTGATCGCCACTGCAGATGACATCGACGAAATTACAGATGCTATTGATGGCGCGCTTGGTCGGGTATTCGGATAATCCCAAACAGAAACCGACAGCCGAAAGAGAAAACCCCGCAACCGCTTCTGGTTTGCGGGGTTTTCATTCTTCGACTATGGCACTTTGATTGATTTGCACATGTGGACCTTGTTGCCTTCGCGGCCGGTCTCATGCCAACCAAGATACGCATAAAGCGCCACATTCTCTGGCATATCGATATGAGTACTTAGCCGCAGTGAGGATTTTCCTAGTCTGGTAGTTTCGCTCGCGGCAAGTTCCATCAATGTTTTTCCAAGCCCGTGACCTTTCTGACTTAGGTCAACCGCAACGTTTGCGAGGGTGAGGCTGTCTGCGCCTCGGACAAGGACCAAAATACCGACAATTTGCCCACCCAGATCCGCAACCCACACTATGTTTCTTGTGATGTCCTCAACGACCCCTTCGGACACCGCAGGCAGGTCCGGGACAGAGTTTGCATAAACCGCGTAGGCACGATCAATACAACAGACAAGTCCGTGCTCATCCGCGACAGTCGCGAGTCGCGATGTCCAATCCGGCATACCCCGTTATGACAAAATTCTCTGCTCACATCAACAGGGGCGCGTAGTATCAATCGTATATTTTTGAGACCATCAGTCTCATTAAACTCTTCACTTCTTGCCGAAAAGTAAACCTTTTCCGAGACTTACAGCAAGTTCCAGGTCCGATTCCTTACTGGTTTCACACTCCGTTAAGTCCAAATTGCAATTGCACTAAGTCCAGAATAAGATACGCTATGGCACTTCCGGTCGAAACCTTTTTTCTGCTCCCTGACGCACAGGGGACATTGCAGGCGCAGATCCAGCAAATGATTGCCCAAGGCATTCTGACCGGTCGCTTCGTACAAGACGAAAAACTGCCCTCGACCCGCAAGATGGCCGCGCATCTTGGCATTAGCAGGATCACCGTCACACTGGCCTACACTGAACTTCTGGCAAACGATTATCTGACCTCGCGCGGGCGTTCCGGTTATTTCGTGTCTGAAAATGCACCGATCCCGCCTGACTTTGCGCCGTCTCTACCGCAACAGGATGCCGTAGACTGGTCCCGTGCAATAGGGCGGCGCTACACCGGCGGTGACACACCGAGCAAACCACAAGATTGGGCCCGATTCAAATACCCCTTTATCTACGGCCAAGCCGATCCGACGCTGTTTGACCACGCAAACTGGAGGCATTGTGCGCTGCAGGCGTTGGGACAAAAAGACTTCACGCCGTTGACCACTGATTACTATGATCAGGATGATCCTCAACTCATCGAATTTATCGCCCGCCACACGCTGCCGCGCCGCGGAATCAACGCACGCCCGGAACAAATATTGATCACTCTGGGCGCACAGAATGCACTGTGGATCACGGCACAAATTCTGCTGACGCAGCGACGGACTGCCGCCATCGAAGACCCTTGTTATCACGCCCTTCGCGACATTCTAACCCAATCCCGCTGCCATCTGACGCCAATCCGGGTAGACAAAGATGGCTTGCCGCCGGACGCGATTCCACCGGGAACGGATGTGATTTTCACAACTCCTAGCCATCAATGCCCGACAACTGCCACGATGCCGCTCGACCGTCGACGGGCTTTGCTGGAAAAGGCCCGCGATATGGGCGCGTTGATCGTCGAAGATGACTATGAGTTCGAGATGTCGTTTCTCAATCCACCCTCCCCCGCGCTCAAGTCCCTCGATCCGGATGGCCGGGTGATCTATGTCGGTAGCTTTTCCAAATCATTGTTCCCAGGGCTGCGCCTTGGCTATCTGGTTGGCTCTGAGCCGTTCATTCGCGAAGCGCGTGCGCTGCGCGCAAGTGTCCTGCGTCACCCGCCCGGCCACATCCAACGCACTGCCGCGTATTTCCTGTCGCTGGGGCATTACGATGCGCTGATCCGGCGCATGGGCCGGGCCTTTCATGAACGCCGAATTGTTATGGAGCAGGCGATTGCAGACCACGGTTTGCGCATTTCTGGTCAGGGTGCTTATGGCGGGTCATCGTTTTGGATGCAGGCCCCGGCTCAGGTCAATACCGACGCACTGGCCCGAAGGCTTTTGAAAGACGGTGTCATGATCGAACCCGGCCGCGCGTTCTTTAGCGGAACAGACCGGCCGCAACACTATTACCGGCTGGCCTACTCATCGATCCCTGCGACACGTATTCCTGAGGGGATTGCAACTCTCGCGGCTGGAATCGACGCTTCCATATAACTTGGTCTTATTGCAGCTTCATGTCTGGACCTAACGTCGACACCCTAAAACACGTAAGACATCGATAACACTCACCGCGCCTGCGCGTCCCCTCACGTTTTCCAAGGAATTCTGCCATGAAAATGACCACCGAAGAAGCATTCGTAAAAGTTCTGCAGATGCACGGGATAGAGCATGCCTTTGGCATTATCGGTTCTGCAATGATGCCGATCTCTGATTTGTTTCCAGCGGCCGGAATCAAGTTCTGGGACTGCGCACACGAATGTAACGCAGGCATGATGGCAGATGGGTACACCCGCGCAACCGGCAAGATGTCGATGATGGTCGCGCAAAACGGCCCGGGCATCACATCACTGGTGACTCCAATTAAGACTGCCTACTGGAACCACACGCCTTTGCTGATTGTGACACCACAGGCCGCCAACAAGACCATTGGTCAGGGCGGCTTTCAGGAAGTCGAACAAATGGCGCTTCTGGAAGATATGGTCGCCTATCAAGAGGAAGTTCGCGACCCCACACGTATGGCAGAGACACTGAATCGAGTGATCCTACAAGCCAAGCGCGCATCAGCGCCTGCTCAGATTAACATCCCGCGCGATTTCTGGACTCAGGTCATCGACATCGAGCTGCCGGCAATTGTGGAATTTGAACGCCCGAGTGGCGGTGAGAACGCAATTCAGGAAGCGGCTGATTTGTTGTCCTCCGCAAAATTCCCGGTCATCCTGAACGGCGCCGGTGTGGTTATTGGCGGCGCAATTGAAGATTCCAAAGCACTGGCCGAGCGTTTGGACGCCCCAGTTTGCTGCGGCTACCAGCACAACGACGCATTTCCCGGCTCACATCCTTTGTCAGCTGGTCCGCTAGGGTATAACGGCTCCAAAGCTGGTATGGAGCTGATCTCCAAGGCAGACGTTGTTCTGGCCCTTGGCACCCGCCTGAACCCATTTTCAACATTGCCCGGTTACGGTATCGACTACTGGCCCGCAAATGCAAAGATCATTCAGGTCGACATCAACCCTGACCGGATTGGCCTGACCAAGACAGTGAGTGTCGGCATCGTGGGCGACGCTCAGAAAGTTGCGCAAAGCATTCTGGCGAGACTGTCTGATACAGCTGGTGACGCCGGCCGCGAAGAGCGCAAAAACACAATTGCTACAACCAAATCTGCCTGGGCTCAGGAATTGACTTCGATGGATCACGAAGACGACGATCCGGGCACCACGTGGAACGAACGCGCCCGCAGCCGCGAGCCTGGCAAAATGTCGCCTCGTATGGCGTGGCGTGCAATTCAGGCCGCAATGCCAACGAACGCGATCATTTCGTCCGATATTGGCAATAACTGCGCCATTGGCAACGCCTACCCAACATTTGAAGAGGGACGCAAGTACCTGGCACCGGGTCTGTTTGGTCCTTGCGGATATGGCTTTCCGTCGATCTGCGGCGCCAAAGTCGGCCGTCCAGACGTTCCGGTAATCGGTTTTGCGGGTGACGGTGCCTTTGGTATCTCGATGAACGAAATGGTGTCGATCAGCCGCGACGACTGGCCAGCTGTCACGATGGTGATCTTCCGCAACTACCAGTGGGGTGCTGAAAAACGCAACACAACCCTGTGGTTTGAAGACAACTTTGTCGGAACAGAACTTGCCACCGAAGTTAGCTATGCTGGCATCGCCAGAGCCTGCGGTGTCGAAGGTATTGCCGTTACCTCAATGGATGAGTTGACCGCAGCCTTGGACAAGGCTGTCAAAGCGCAAATGAAAGAGGGCAAAACAACCTTTATCGAAATCCTGCTCAATCAGGAACTCGGTGAGCCCTTCCGCCGCGACGCCATGAAAAAACCCGTGTCTGTTGCGGGAATATCCGCCAGCGATATGCGCGCCCAAACCGGTGCTTGATCCAGTGCAGTCAGCTCATCCTAGAAGCGCGACGACATCGTGACGCCGTTGCGTGATATCCAGAATCGCGCGGCGGAAAACCCGGCCCGCATTGTTCTAAGTGAAGGCCACGATCCTCGGATCGTGGCCGGTGCTATTCGTGCGGTGCAAGCTGGTTTCGCCACCATCGTTCTCGTTGGGCCCACCGATTTGGTACAGAACGAGTTGGCCGCAGCCGGCGGCGCTGACTTGCCGGGCATCGAGATCGAGGATCCCGAACAATCGGTTCACTTGCCGGCGTTGGCGGCGCTCTATTTCGACCTGCGCAAACACAAAGGCATCACCGAACAGGCGGCCGAAACACAGGCACGATCCCCGTTAGTGTTTGCCGCTTTGATGGTACGGGCGGGTCTTGCCGACGGCACCATCGGTGGCGCTGTCTCAACCACGTCAGACACTGTGCGGGCGGCGCTGCAGGTAATCGGCAAAACTCCCGAAGCTGCACTTGTATCAAGTTTCTTTGTCATGATCCTGCCGGACGGCCATCCGTCCGGATGTGATACGCTGATCTTTTCGGATTGTGCGTTGGTTATTGATCCCACTGCGACCGAAATGGCTTCGATCGCGGCGGCGGCGGCCCGCTCCTGTCAGTCCCTGTTGGGGCGCACTCCGCGTGTTGCGATGTTGTCCTTTTCGACCAAAGGCAGCGCCATGCACCCCAATGTCACCAAGGTTGCAGAGGCTACTGAACTCCTGAAAGCACAAGCCCCTGACCTTATCGCAGATGGCGAACTGCAGTTTGACACCGCCTTTGTACCTGACATCGCGCGCAGAAAAGCAGCGAATTCTGCGCTGCAAGGGAACGCCAACGTCATGGTTTTTCCCAACCTGGAAGCCGGTAATATCGGGTACAAAATTGCCCAACGGATCGGTGGCGCTACGGCAATTGGTCCGATTTTGCAAGGGCTTGCAAAACCCGCAAATGATCTGTCTCGTGGATGCACGACCGAAGACGTCTTTGATATGATCGCAGTCACAACCTTGCAGGCGCAAACCCGCGTCGCGCAGCAGGAATAAACGGTGGAACACTAATGGCTTCTCCCAAACCTCAGTTGGACACGTCCCCCCATGTGTCAGACGAAGTGCGCAAAACCACGTGCTATATGTGCGCCTGTCGGTGTGGGATCAATGTCCATATGAAGGCTGGCAAAGTCGCCTACATCGAAGGCAACCGCGACCATCCTGTGAACAAAGGTGTTCTGTGTGCCAAAGGTTCGGCGGGGATCATGCAGGTCAATGCGCCGTCGCGTTTGCGCGCGCCGCTGAAACGCGTGGGGCCACGCGGATCCGGTGAATTTGAGGAAATCAGCTGGGATGAGGCGCTGGAGCTTGCCGTGAGTTGGCTGGAGCCGCTGCGCAAAACCGCGCCAGACAAGCTGGCGTTTTTCACTGGTCGAGATCAGTCGCAGTCCTTTACCAGCTTTTGGGCGCAGAACTTTGGTACGCCAAACTATGCAGCGCACGGTGGGTTCTGTTCTGTCAACATGGCCGCTGCTGGCATCTACACAATGGGTGGGGCGTTCTGGGAATTTGGCCAGCCCGATTGGGAATATACCAAACTTTTCATGTTGTTCGGCGTTGCCGAGGACCACGACAGCAACCCAATCAAGATGGGCATCGGCAAGATCAAAGCGCGCGGAGCCAAGGTCATTGGTGTGAACCCCATTCGAACCGGTTACAACGCCGTGGCTGACGAATGGGTTGGTATCACGCCGGGCACGGACGGCCTGTTCATTCTGGCTCTGGTGCATGAGTTGATGAAAGCAGGCAAGGTCGATCTCGACTACCTCGCCCGCTATACCAATGCGCCAGTTCTGGTGGATTCTGATCCAAAATCGCCCGATTACGGCCTGTTCTTGAAAGACGATGACGGCAAACCTCTGGTTGTCAATCGTGTGACCGGCAAGCTCACTCCGTTCGACCAACCCGGCGTGCGCCCTGATCTGGCCGGAACGCAACGCCAGGCGGGAATCACGCATGTCCCGGTGTTCCACATGATGGCCGAACGATATCTCGCGCCAGAATACGCCCCCGAAGCGGTGGCAGAGCGTTGCGGGATCCCTGCAACCAAGATCAAGGTCATTGCTGCCGAACTTGCCCGGGTTGCCTTTGACGAGGCGTTTGAATTGGACCGCGAGTGGACCGATTTCCGCGGAGAAAAACACGACAAGATGGTCGGCCGCCCGGTTTCGTTTCACGCCATGCGCGGCATCAGCGCCCATGCCAACG
>RCND010001847.1_pt1 | contig 11901 bp, 12 predicted proteins | sample 2041351 | NCBI WGS metagenome assembly RCND01 (sample SAMN09708230, study PRJNA481090) | Marine sediment metagenome, whole genome shotgun sequencing project. | biome: marine sediment; feature: ocean; material: sediment; isolation source: Sewage treatment plant 12B marine sediment (STP12B) ...
GATACATTTAAATGTATCCGGCCCCTTTTTTCGCAGATAGGTCTTGTTCACCACGGTATCGGTGTGCCATCCCAGTTCATAAACCGACCGCTGTCTTCTGCTAGTCCCGCGCTGACCACCTGCAGGATGCGCTTGGCACTCTGTGATGTGGTGTATAACTTACCGGGTTTGACATTGGCTTGAAACGGCTGTGACAGCGCGGTATCGGTGGTGCCGGGGTGAATAGATGTAATACAGAGTTGAGGATGGCTGCGATGACATTCCACTGCCAGGGTTTTCATAAACTGGTTAAGCGCGGCCTTGGATGCGCGGTAACCATACCAACCGCCCAAACGATTATCACCGATGCTGCCAACCATGGCGGAAAGCACCGCAAAATGGCCCGGCCGGTTCTTTGGCATCAGCGGCATCACTGCCCTCGCCAGCATCAAGGGCCCGATACTGTTCACCAGGAATAAGCGCATCAGTGAATCCTGGTTACATTGATTTAGGGATTTTTCAGGCTGCAGTTCATCTTCATGCAAAATCCCCGAGGAATTGATCACAAAATCGGGATAATCCCCGTTTGTCCGGATATGATCAGCAAGGTCTTGCAAGTTGTCTGCATTGGTCACGTCCAGCCGGATTGTCTGTAATCGTTCATCATCAATTTCAAGCAGACCCTCCGCTGTGGCCAAACTTCGGTGGGTCGCATATACCCGTTGAATGCCCGGCTCCTGAAGCAGTTGCCGGGTAATAGCCAAACCAATACCCCTGCTCGCGCCAACCACCAGGGCCACATGACTATTGATCATGGGGTTGCTTTGGCTTCCTGCCCAAGGAATTCTACACGTCTGATTTCCAGCTCAAACCGGCCCGGATTCTTGTCGGCCAGCAGGAAACCAATTTGTTGAATCTCCGATGGTACGACTGGCCCTGCCTGGGTAACGGTTCTGCCCCGGAATACCGGGATAAATTCATCCAGTGCAATCTCAATGCTCACCCAATCATCATTGGTAGAAAACGCGGCACTCCAGGCGACGCCATCAAATCGAGTGCTCTGGCGAATGCGGAACTGGTAGTCACGGCCATCACCACGCACCTCCAAACGCACCCGGGTGGCGCTGGATAGATCCTGTTCTACCAATCTGCGAACAGAAGAGAATCCGCCATTGTTCTCCAGCGAAAGTCTGCCAGTAAACTTCAAGCCTTCCTCAGATTGCACCATTCTGCCGGCTGAAAGCCCGCCCATCACACCATCATTGATAGAGCGCCAGGGATCGATTTGCATATCAAGTTTTATTGTCGCCATTAAAGCGATACTCATCAGCATATTGATAATCATGTTTTTAGCCCCTTCATGGATTTATCCACTCGCCTTCCCAGCGGTTTTCTTTCCAGTCATAACAAGCACGAAGATGACCGGCTGCTCGCAGATAAAGCCAATCGATTGCGAATATCTGGCATGAGATAACTGCGAAATTCTCAAACCCGTCATCTACTGCAGGTGTCAGTCCATCACCAACTGGCAAAACCGAACCGGGTGCCTGGGGTGTCTGGTAACAAAGGCGGCTGTTTGAGGCTGACTTTTCCCAACGTGTCTGCGCAATACTATCGGCGTGGTGCAAACTCACTCGCCCGTTGAGCCGCAGCTGAACTCTTGCTCTCCGGTCATAAAATAGCCAAGCGACCTGCGGGTTTTTCTTTAGTGCAAAATATTTTGGAGAGCGCGCATCCGTGTGACACAAAAGTAATCGCTGCTTCTCCTCGACCTGCCGTAATACAACCGTCCGCAAATCCGGGTCGTCACCATGGGTATTCGCGAGCACCGGTGTATGAAACGGGTGCGTGCCATGTTTAACGCCCTCACGCAAGCATGACCAGACGTCATTGAGTACCTGTTCATGTGTATATTCGGATTGGTACGGCATTTAATTCACCATTTTGGATTGATTTACACAAAGCATAGTAATTACTTGGTAATATTATACAAATATTATACAATAGTAACAAATTTAGAGCTTACCGTAAATGACTGTACATCAAGTGCATTCATAACACCTGTAATACAAGGAGTTCAGCAATATGAGTAAAACCAAGTTAGCACGTCGCGACTTCATCCGCACAACACTGGTCTTAGGCACTGCTCTTCCGCTCGGAGCGATCCCGCTCATTCTTAAAGCAGACAACCACCGCCTCAGCGAAGATAACGGAACAGCCATAGCCATGGGATACAAGCATGACGCCACCATGGTCGATGTGGAAAAATATCCAAGGAGGGCTGGAGATGCTGGAAGTCAGCAGTTTTGCCACAACTGCCAGTTATACAAGGCAGGAAACGAAGAAGGGTGGGGTGGTTGCGCCATTTTCCCGGCCAAACAAGTCAACGCCAAAGGCTGGTGCAGCGCCTGGGTGAAGGCTCCGTAATAAAAATCATTGAGGGTTGGAGTCAATTGACCGAGCATCATGCTGGCAATTGACTTTGACTCCAATCATTTTTAAGAATTACGCACCCAGTAAGGCATGCTTCTTTTAGTCCATTTCGCGAATGACATTTTCTCTCCCGAGTAAAATTGCCTGTAGGCCTTGACTGGATCTCCAGGAACCTTATATATATCGGGCATCGCCTGAGCGTACTCAGTTATACCCCGGCTCTTATAGTCATACCTGGTAATTTGTTGAAGTACCGAAATTGATTTGTGATCAACATCCTTTTCAAATCTGAAACGGTATTCATCATTGAGTGCAATTGTAAGGTTTTTAAGCCAGCAAAAATTGTCAAATGAGTGCTCCACCCAGAGCACACAGGGATGGTTGATATGTGTTGGTTTATAGGGTGTAGAGATGCCTTTCTTATTCAGTGCAGTGCATAACATCTGGACGCTCTCAAGAATCATTTTGACAACATGCTGGTCACAATGAAACTCTGCGCATTTTTCTATATCTTTATCCAGAATAAAAATATTCATTTAGAAACCCTCAATCCACCTGACGTTTGAACCAGCCATGACCGGCCGGATTTTGAGCAATCTTAAAAAACCGTCCACACCAAGTGAAAACCCGTTTCACCCAACATTCGTACTTAGAATTGAATTACACACAGACTTTGGTTCTTATATTTATACATATGCTATACATTATATTCGTTTTCATGTATAAATCAATTAATTAAGCGTATGGGAGAGAGGGCACGATGCTTTGGGTAAAGACATTTCACATTCTGTTTGTCATGTCGTGGATGGCAGGTATATTTTATCTCCCCAGGATTTTTGTCCATTTTGTTGAGGGACAGAAGGCTGGAGAGCAAGTTGACCGACTCGCGATCATGGCGAAAAAACTGTATGGCTTCATGACAGTCATGATGATACTGGCGCTTGGCAGCGGCATAGTGTTATGGCTGGCGTATGGGTTCGTAGGTGGCTGGTTACACGTAAAGCTTTTGTTCGTGGCGCTGTTGGTGATGTATCACATTTGGGCACGCAACAGAATGAGAGAATTGCAGCAAGGGCATTTGGATCACAGTGGTGTTTACTATCGCTGGGCCAACGAGATACCACTTGTTTTGACGATTGTAATTTTGGTGATGGTGGTCGTAAAACCGTTTTAAGTGTGTGTCTTGTACAAGCCTGCCCAATACAAACCGGCGAATACCTTGGGATCAATCATGATTCCTTCATTCGACTTTTTCGCCAGCCACGCCTCGGCATTATCGAGCGGCACCAGGTGAACCTCAATGTCTTCATTGTTTTCACCGCCACCTGGGCCCACTTTTTCGAGGCCACCGGCATAGTAGAAATTCAAGACTTCATCCGTCATGCCGGATGAACTTGGTCCCACCAGGATCTCTTTTAGCCAGGATGCTTGATAACCCGTCTCCTCGACCAGTTCCCTGTAAGCTGCGGTTTTGAAATCTTCATCTCCATGGCCATCGTCTCCTGCCAAACCTGCTGGAAGTTCAAGGACTCTACCTTGGACAGGCACTCGATATTGTTCAACCAATACCAGTTCACCTGCATCGGTTACCGGTACCAGTGCAACAACACCACTGGCATTGGTTCGGTAGCAGTACTCCCAGCGACCCTGCTGTTTCATGCCGAGAAAGCGGCCTTTAAAGTGAATGATCTCTTTATTACCCACAGAATCACCTATTGCTCTGATAAATTGCGTCAATTGTATAGCCAGTGGAATTTGGACGGAACCAAACTCTGTTTACATCTCGTTTTCGATCGGGATCAAGGTAAAAAACCAGTCCTCGATACGACGCATAAAGGAATGCGTGGGCTGGTGATCAACGGTTTCACTATCCGAAACCCAGATCACCTGTCCATCTGCTTGCAGCTGCAACTGCCAGGCATTGCGTAGTGAAAAATCCGGTTCCAGTGCCTCGCGCACACTGGCATTGAGCGACTCGCTCTCAATGACCAGCCCCATTTCTGTGTTTATATTCATCGATCGCGGGTCGAGGTTAGCGCTGCCGATATATACGCGGTCATCGTCGAACAACAATATCTTGGCATGCAGGCACAGGGATTTGTTTTCCACCGGCGATTCGATATAGAGATCCCGGTCCTCGGCGTCAAAGCGCACTTCGTGTATGTCTGCACCTATTTCGAGAAGTTTTCTGATGTGCTTGCGGTACGCACTGTGCGCAGTAATATGATTGTTTGAGTTAATAGAATTGGTCAGAATACGGACCTCGACACCACGCTCCTCGGCTCTTTGGATAGCCGCCTCAATTTCCGGCGTGGGGATCAGGTAGGCGGAGACCAGCCATATATCCTTCAAGGCTGCGTCCATTTCCCGCAGCAGTTGCTCTGCCACTTGCACCGGCGCCTGCGAGGTATCGGCGGGATTATCTTGCGGCGGCGCGTCCAGCAGAAGCCTGGCTTTGCCGGCATGCGCTGATTCGGCCAGTTCAACCCATGCGGCCATGCGCTCCTGCGCCGACTGCTCGAGGTGCGCCTCCGGAGCCAGCTCAGACGACAGACTGACCCGTTTGGGCGAACCCGGCGCGGCGCGCAGTTCCATCACCGTATCCACCGGGAATGACCAACCATCGTTCCAATACAGGTCGAAGCCATCCGCCAGTTGGTGCACGATCGGCCCTCCGACGACCACTTCCATATCGCGGAAATTGTCGTTTTCATCATAGCCAAAATAATGATCGGCAAGGTTACGTCCACCCAGCACCGCGACCTGGTTATCGATAACCATAACCTTGTTGTGCATGCGGTGATCCAGGCGGTGGAACTCACCCAGATTCAGCACCTCGCGCATGGCTGTGTGGCTGGAGCGGCGCTTATAGGGATTAAATACCTTTAGCTCAATGCTTGCATGCTGGTCGATATCGAGCAGTTCCTGGTCAGCGTCCAGAATGAAGGAATCATCCACCAACACACGCACGAACACCCCACGCGCGGCAGCATCCAGAAGGTGTTGCTTTATCGCCGCTCCGGATCCGTCAAGATCCCAGATAAAGGTCTGCAGGTCGATACTACCCTCAGCGCTGTCAATCGCTCGCAGGCGCCAGTCGAGTGCTTCTTTGCCTGTGTTCAACAAATGAAACCAGTCGTCTTCCCGGACAGCTTTAACCGCCTGCCATTGGCTGGTCTGCGTTGGAGACGGGGTAAATTCCGGTGTCGACTCGACCGGTTTTAAACCAGCGGCACAAGCGGACAAAAACAGCATGACCAATAATAAAGATAATAGCCTTGATGTGTGGCGACTAATTAACCTCTGATCTGACCGCATGAAAATGATTCCGGGTAAGTGACCTGCCCAAATTCACAGATCTGGTTGTTAAGTGAGTACAAACGCTGTTCATCGCCAACAATAAATTATTGCTGCTGTGGAAAAAACAGTCTAGCAGTTCTAAGGACTGGCCATACTGATGATCGGTGAACTGGGGCCTGCATAGGGGTTGATTCGTCATCCCGGTGAAATTTATTTAAAACTTCACCACTTGTGCATTGCCAACGTGCGTAAACCGCCCTGGTGAGCAGGTCAGGATGATGATCTGGCATTGCTTTCCTGCTGCGGCTATTGCGGCACCCATGGTCTCTAAACGACTTGGGTCAGAAAAACCGAGGGCGTCATCAATTATCAGAGGCACCCCACCCTGTTTTGAAACGATTTGCCCGGCGGCCAACCGCGTGAGAATGCCCATTTGTTCTTTCGCACCGACACTGAGGTCATCAAATGGCAAGGTCTTGCCATGCAGGGTTCTGGTCAGCAGTGACCAGTCTTCGCCAAGCTCCACTTCGAAGCCGGCGCCGAATACAATTGCGCCCAATCGTTCGATCGCTTCCTTCAATGGCCTGACGTAGGCTTTTCGTGCAGCGTTACGGTGTTTGTTCAGGGTGCTCCAAAGAAGCTCGACGGCAGTTGCCCGACGGCGTGTCGCGTTGAAAGTGTTTTCACGCTCCTGAAGCTCTTGTTCTGCCGCCTCCATGGTTTCAAAACGCCCATCTGCCTGGGCTTGTTGTAATCGATCGGCAAGCACGGCGAGACTTTGCTCTGCCGAAATTAAATCCGTATTCGCGCGCTTGTAGACATCTCCTGCATTGGTCAATAGCGCCTCAATCGAGTCAGGCGAAGACTCTGCGAGACTGGCCTTCAACGCACTGGCTTCTTGTTCGAATTGCTTGACCCTGGAAGATGCATTCTCAGCACGTTCTGCCAATTCTGTATCGGCTTCGGCTAATTGCGCTTTTGTGAGACTGTCTTGCTTGACCTTCAAAGCAGCTTCAATGCCGATGAGGTCCTGTTCCGCGACACGGAACCGGCTGTCGACCACAGCAAACTCTGCTTGCAGGTCTTCCGACTTCAGCCTTTGTGCATCGAGCGCTTCTTGTGCGTCATCCAGCACCTTTCTTGCTTCTGATACGCGCGCGGCGGCTTCATCCGGGCTTGCAGGCAGTGCCTGCGTTGAATTCCGCTGTTGAAGGTAGTTATCGTAGTTTGCCTGCAACGTGGTCACTGCCTGTTCAATCTCTTCCCGACTGGCACCTTTAAGAGTCGAATGCTCTTGCTCTTTCCGCCGGTCGATTTCCCGTTGCGCTGCGATTTTTCGCTCATTGAGCGTTTCTGCTTCCTTGAGATCATTCACACCAAACTGGCTCTTAAGGGCCTCGAATGCATCATTCGCATCATCGGCTTCGGCTTGCAACTCAGCCACTGACAGCGGCGGGGTCAGTTGGATACTGGCAACACCTGGAATACGCATGACCAGCTCGGATGTTACCTTGCGTTTAGTTGTTTCGGCCTTACCCAGTTGAATCGTTTCCTCATCAAGCTGCAGATCAAGCTTTTGATCGGCCGTTATTGAAAGCACGGTCGCGGCTGAATCACGTTTACCACCGGCGATATCCAGCAGGCGCTCCGCCTTGCGGAAGTCCTGGATAATGGCGCTGTCGATTGCGATTGAACCCACTACCTTGAGCTCGACTTTCATTGCTTTCGATATGTTGTCGAGTTGTTTAAGGCGGGCTTTTTCGGCCTCCAGCGTCGTCAAACTACGAATCTGGTTTTCATCAATTTGTGCCAGGTCGTAGACAGCTTTTGCTGTTTTAACCGCTTGATTGAGATCGGTAGTCGCTAACTGTGCACTTTTGGCCTGTTGTTTAAGGTCTGTAGCCCTGGACTGTAACGGTTCAATATTTTCTTTCGCCGTTTCAAGGTTCTTATTATTCAGCTCGATATCGTCAACCAGCACCAAGCGATCTGCATTGGCATCGTTGGCCGCCTTTTGCAAAGCCCGGGCTGAAGCCAGTTCCTTTTCTTTCGCCTCGACCCGATCTTTTAGAAATTTGATGGATGTCCAGTCTCTTTCATACTCATTCAGCTTCGTTTTGAGGCCAGGCAATAGAGACATAAGGCGGTTGACTTCGGCAGTACTTCGATCATGGGCCTGGGAGTCTTCCTCGACATCGTTGAGCGCCTGCCGGGCCACTTCAAGCGAGAGCTCCGCCTTTTTAAGGGCTCCTTCCTCACCGGAAAACCTGGATTTACCAGTCTTCAAGGTAAAATACTTTTCGTATTCCGCCTGAACTACCCCGTATAAACCTGTGTCTTCACCACCGGCCTGTGATGACCCTGCCGCCTCGTCCAGTGCTCTCGCCAGGCCAGAAGAATCCTGAAAATTCGCCAGGGCTACCTTCTCACCCTGTTTGACCAGTAATGCATCCCAGAGTGCCAGATCCACGGTTTCGCCCAGAATACGCTCAACTTCTTCATGCGCCTCGCGGCCAGTAAGCTGTTTTTTATTTGGCGCCAATATATCCAGCGATGTCTGCGTTGCCCTGTTATAGGTCTTGGAGTAGATAAAGTGATAGTCGCCGGTTTTCACTTCAGCCTGTATATGGCTACCCACATCCTGGCCGACAGGTTGAATCGCCTTTACATTCTTTTTCTTCGAAGAATCCATCTCGCTAAAGAGCATCCGGACGGCCTCGACGATGGTCGATTTACCAATCTCATTGGGCCCCTCGATTAATGTAACGCCCCCGGACAATTCAAGCTGACGCGAGTCGATACCCCGCCAGCTTTCGAGTGAGAGATTGAGAAGGCGCATTACCCGGTGCTGTCCTGTGTGCTGCCCTGTGCGTTAAAGCGATACAACAACCTCAGGGCATCCTGGGCAACCAGGTCATCCTTTGATGCCGACTCAAGTAGCTCATTCCAGGTTTCCCGGGCATATCCGGACAACGATACGCTGTCCTGATCCAGTTCATCGGGCACAACAGCAAGATCTGTGGTGCGCTCACGCTGCCGCAGGCTGGCGAAGACTTCGGATTTTGATTCCATCAGTTCATCCAGCGCCGAAATCGTCGCGAGATTGATACTGCCCTCAAAACCCACCTTCACCACCGTGCACTCTTTATTCGGCAGGCTATTAAGCCACTGCTCAAAATGTGCGAGGTCTTCCGGACCATTCATTGGCTGCTGTTTGGCAATGAATGACCACACACCAACCACCAGTGGCTCGACAGTGCAGTCACCTTCGCGCTGCAACTGAACCAGCAATGCCTTGTTTGGATCATCTTCAACGAAAGCCGTTGCCACCGGCGCACCTGAATATCGCACGCGCCCGGTGTTTCCGACCTCGGTCACCGAGTGACGATCACCGAGCCCGAGATAATGAAACTTTCGCGCCTCAATAGCCTGCTCGACACGGGCCAGGTTAATAATCTCGGGCCGGGATGTATCGGGAGACAAGGTATCCACCTGACCATGAGCGACCGCAATACGGATAATGTCATCTGCGGGTTCCAGCGCCTGCGCCATCTCATTGCACAGATCCGAGCTTGGATGTTTTGTCCGCCATGGCGCACCAACTACTTCAACGCCCGCAACGCCCGGCACCGCGACCGGCTGCATGTCTTTAAGCACAATGATGTGATCACCGGTAGTATCAAATTCCGGCGTGGCAAAGATAGAAGCGCCATCCAGGGGATCGTGATTGCCCGGCAATAGAAAAATCGGAACCGGCAAAGACTCCAGCGCGTCCAGCGTACGCATCAGCGTTTGCCTGGATAACTGGTTGGATTCGAATACATCACCGGCAACGATAATAAACTGCGCATCGTGCTCTATGGCCAACTTACCCAAAGTGGCTATCGCATCGATACGCGCCTGGGCGAACCGGGGCGCCGAATCTTTATCGAGGAAAACGCGAGTCATACCAAGCTGCCAATCCGAGCTATGGATGAAGCGTATGGATGGGTTATTTTTGTTCATTTGAGTATTTATTCATTGCTGAGAATAATACTCGCATAGGGATGTTATGCCAGCAATACAGAACAACCATTGAGCTGGGTTGTGGCTATGCCCAAAAAACCCGCGAGATCGCAATGTCCGGTGAAAATCGCAGGATCACCTTTCACTCCTCCGCAAAGCCAAGCAAATGCAGCATGCTGGTGAACAAGTTAAATATTGAAACAAACAGGGTTACGGTGGCCATAATGTAATTGGTTTCACCTCCGTTAACGATCCGGCTGGTTTCAAATAAAATCAGGCCCGACATCAGTAGTACGAACATCCCTGAAACTGCGAGAGACAATGCAGGCATCTCGAAAAACACTGCGCCTAAACCCGCCAAAAAGGCCACGAGTATGCCGACAAATAACATGTTGCCCATAAACGAGAAGTCTTTTTTGGTGATTACCGCATAAGCGGATAAACCGCCAAACGTAATGGCCGTTCCCGCCAAAGCCTGCATCACCACGGCCGGTGCCGCCGCCCAATACGCGCCAACTAATGGCCCAAGTGTGAAGCCCATAAAGCCTGTGAGCGCAAACACACTCAATATACCCCAGGCACTGTTTTGTAATTTATGGGTTAAAAACAGTAAGCCAAAATAGCCGCCAAGGATCGGCAGCAAACCCAACGGTTTGGCCTGGATGGCAATTGCAAGCACCGCTGTACCAGCACTGAGAAGCAAGGTCATTGCCAGCAAAGTGTAAGTATTTCTCAACACTCTATTCTGAGTGGCACTAATAGCGGTGCTGTTAAGTGTACTTTGTGCTACGGACTTATTTGATGAAATAACAGGGTTCATGAGTGTTTTTCTCCAAAAGCTGTGGTTAGACGAAAACCCTTGGCTGCAATGGAAATAACCATAACGCTGTGTTCCTTTGATGAATTGATTGAAGCACGATATTAACTCCCCCTGTATTTATGGTATATTCGATTTTAAGCTAACTAAAGTTCGATAAAAACGAAGTATGAAGATTAACTACAACCATCTGTACTACTTTTGGCAAGTCGTTCGGTTCGGCGGAATAACATCCGCCGGGAAAGTGCTGCATCTGACGCCACAGACCATTAGCGGCCAGCTTAAGCAGTTTCAGGCACAGTTTGGCGAGCTGTTGCTCATTCGCTCAGGCAAGAAGCTTGTCTTGTCGCCGCTGGGTGAGCAGGTTTACGAGCATGCAGAAACTATGTTTTCAGAGCAGGATGCACTGCTGGGCTTGATGGATCGTGGAGTCTCAACCCGGCATCGCCGTCTGCGTATTGGCGCGGCAGACGTGCTGCCAAAGTTAACCGTGCGCGGTCTGCTTGAACCGGCGCTGCAGTTAAACCCGCGGCCAATGTTAAGCGTTCGCGAGATGGAGCTCGCTGAGTTGGTGGATGACCTGGCACACCGCCGGCTGGACGCAATACTCACCGATAGGCCGCTAGCGAGTGCGGGGCATGCCCGCACTGACAGTCGATTGGTGCTTAGCAGCGAACTGGCTATTTATGCCGCTACCAGCATTGCCGGGCCATTACATGAAAATTTTCCGCAATCACTTCATGGCGCACCGGCTTTGTTGCCCAGTCCGGTGAGTTACGCAAGACGTCTAATTGAAGAGTGGTTCCATCAGCATGGCTTGCATCCGGAAGTCGTAGCTGAAATTGAAGACAGCGCATTAACAAAATCTTTTGGTCAAATGGGCCATGGATTTTTTGCCGCACCCTTAGCCCAGGCAGAAAAAATATGTGAACAGTACCAGGTTCAACTTTTGGGCAAATGCGATGGTATCGAAGAACAGTTTTTTGTGGTGACCCTGGCAGATGGGCCGATCAATCCCGCAGTAAAAGCCTGGTTGGCGGAACTTGTTAAAGAATAACTGGGGTCAGAGTCCTCTTAAAAAGAAACTCGAAAATGTATCCGTCCCCTTTAATTCGGCCCCTTTAATTCAGACAATGCCGTCGGGCTGTGGTAAGCTTCAACGAAAATAACAACCCCAAAAGAGCCTCAATAATATCATGCACTTACCTCGCATAATCGCAACCGCACCCAGCTGAGGAAGCCATGCCCTCATCCAGACCACGCGTCGTCATTATTGGTGGCAATTTCGCCGGCCTTGTTGCAGCATCCCGCCTGTCGCGTGATCATGATGTGACCGTGGTCGATGCGCGCGCCGACTTCGAATGGAC
>RCND010001849.1_pt1 | contig 11870 bp, 16 predicted proteins | sample 2041351 | NCBI WGS metagenome assembly RCND01 (sample SAMN09708230, study PRJNA481090) | Marine sediment metagenome, whole genome shotgun sequencing project. | biome: marine sediment; feature: ocean; material: sediment; isolation source: Sewage treatment plant 12B marine sediment (STP12B) ...
TTTATGAGAACGGAAAGCTCAATTTTCCGACGATTACCATTGGAAAAAAGAAATTACGCAATCCATATAAAGAGGATATCATCAAATGGATGAACAAGTTAATACCCAGTAGATTGAATATCGTACACGATAAAGAAAACCAGCGCTACATATTGGATATCAATGGTGAGTTAGCGAAAGTTGAATACACACTCCGAGATGACAAAATGTATTTGGTGCATTCTGAAGTGCCCTATAATCTTCGTGGTCAAGGTATCGGAAAGGTTTTGGTTGAAAAGACTTTCGAGAAATTGACAGAAGAAAATTATACTGCGGTAGCGCTTTGTTCCTATATACAAACAGTTAAAAACCGGAGTGAACGTTGGAAAGAAATAATTGAATAATAAGTAAAAGAAAGGACATACCTATGAAAACATTAGACGATTCCAGTATCAAAGCACTAATCAGCCTTTTGGAAGATCCTAGTGAAATCATCTTCAACGAGATCTATCAAACCATTCTCTTTTTAGGTGAAGATGGAATCACACCTTTGCAAACCGCTTTTGATGAAAGTGAAAGCGAACTACAAAAGGAACGAATTGCAAAAATTCTGGACGAATTGAAGCTTGCAAAATTAAATATAGACATGAGCGATTGGAAAGAGTTCCGTTCAGAAGACTTATTGGCAGGCCTTGTTTTGATTGCGAAATATGGATACCCCAATCTAAAGGTATCCGAAATTGAAACAACTTTAGATGCCATAGTGGATAGTCTCAAGGATAAAATAAAAGGGAAAACCGATGTGGAGATAGTCCACTTGATGAATCAAGTGATATTGTTTGATTTTGGCTTTAATGGTAACATTCGCAATTATTCGGCAATCAATAATTCGTTTATCAATAAGGTCATTGAGAACAAGATCAGTAACCCCATTGGATTATCAGCTATCTATCTTTTGGTTGCCCAACGACTTAACATTTCACTGGTGGGTATCAATTCCCCTGGCCATTTCATCCTTGGGTACGTCAATGATGATTTTATCAATGAAGATGTAATCGACGGTACCGTAATGGAAAACATCGATTTTTACGTCGACCCTTTCAACAACGGCTTGATGACAAATATCGAAGATTTTGATGCGATGCTATTGAGTACTCCCTATGCGTTAGAGGACAAAAAAAATCTGCCAGCGACTAATGTAGATATCGTGAAAAGGGTTATGAATAATCTGATTTATGCCCTTCTTACAACTGGCGAAAAAGGTACGGCTAACGAACTGTTGGCCATTAACGAAGGCTTATAGCGTTTTAATTAATTGAGTAAAATGTATAAAAAAGTAGGAATAATGAATATGCTGAAACGAAGGGAAGAGGGTATCTTTATTGTATAATTAAATTCTAAAAAAGAAAGGAATAAATTTTGAAACTAAAGTTAAACATACAAAACAGATTTACTAAGGAGCTTCCTGCGGATGCCCAGCTCGAAAATAGTAGACGGCAAGTGACCGAAGCTTGTTTTTCTTATGTTCGGCCTAAGAAAACCAAAAAACCAACATTAATACACCATTCCCCAGAAATGCTAAAAGAATTAGGGCTGTCAGAAAGGGATGCGGCAAGCGACACATTCTTAAATGTCTTCACAGGCAATGAAGTTTTGCCAAACACGAACCCATATGCCATGTGTTATGGTGGGCATCAATTTGGAGGTTGGGCCGGACAATTGGGCGATGGTCGCGCTATAAATCTGGCAGAGGTAGTAAACGGAGATGCCCATTGGGGACTGCAACTCAAAGGCGCTGGGGAAACACCCTATTCGAGAACGGCGGATGGATTGGCGGTTCTACGTTCTTCAATACGTGAATACTTGTGTAGTGAGGCTATGCATCATTTGGGCGTACCTAGTACTAGGGCATTGTCCTTAGCACTTTCAGGAGACCAAGTTTTACGGGACGTTTTGTACAACGGTAATCCTGATTACGAGAAAGGTGCCATTGTCTGTAGGATCGCTCCCTCCTTCCTGCGTTTTGGAAGCTTTGAAATCTTTACCGCTCGCAAAGATATAGAGACGTTAAAAACGCTGGTTGATTATACAATTCGGAATCACTATTCGTATCTGGGTGAACCTTCTAAGGAAACTTACATCAAGTTTTTGAAAGAAGTTGGGGAGAAAAATTTGGATATGGTGATGCATTGGCAACGTGTTGGGTTTGTTCACGGAGTAATGAATACCGATAATATGTCGATTTTAGGTTTGACTATCGATTATGGACCCTATGGTTGGCTTGAAGGTTATGACCATGGATGGACTCCAAACACCACCGATAGCAGACAAAAAAGATATCGGTATGGTACGCAGCCCCAAATAGTATTGTGGAATCTGTTACAATTGGCCAATACATTATATCCTTTGATTGGGGAAACCGAGTCACTGGAAGCCATATTGAAGGATTTTCGGAATAAAATTGGGCCTGCATACCTGAATATGATGAAATCGAAAATAGGTTTGTTTTCGAACGACGTAGGCGATGATAGTCTTATCAGCGAATTGGAAACCCTTTTGCAGGAATCGGAAACGGATATGGCCATTTTCTTTCGAAAATTGGCTGATTTTAGAAAAGAAACTACTTCAGAAGAGAACTCTTTGGATGTTGTACAAGATGCTTTTTATGCCCCAATCGAGATACAGGGAGAACTCCTTCAAAAATGGATTATTTGGTTCACCGATTATCAAGCAAGATTAAAAAAGGAGCGCCCTTCCGATGCCGAAAGAAAGCAAAAAATGAATAGCATCAATCCAAAGTACGTGCTTCGAAATTATATGGCGCAATTGGCGATTGATGCAGCAGACAGAGGAGAATACTCATTAATCGATGAATTGTTTAAACTTTTTAAAGCCCCTTATGATGAGCAACCGGAAAATGAAAAATGGTTTGCCAAACGGCCCGATTGGGCAAGAAATAAAGTAGGCTGCTCGATGTTATCCTGTAGCTCCTAAAATTGTAGAATTAAGAACATTTAAATCAAATCTGATGGACAAAGTAAAATTGAAAAAAGCCTTAATCGAATTGGAAAAACATCATATCGATGAAGCAGAGATGAAGTACGAAGAATTTCTAACCGGAAATTTGTTGAACAAAAATGAGGTCATAGATGATGACGACCAATCGCACCATAGACAGAGTATTGAAATTTCTGACCAATTGGAGGAACAAGCCCACGTTCACGCAGACCATTTGGATACCATCAACAAAATTTCTTTTGCGCCTACCGATGTGGTCAAACCAGGAGCCGTGGTTAGCGTAAATGGGCGTTGTATGGTGGTGGCGGTATCTAAACCCCATTTTAAAATAGATGATAGAGATTTTATCGGAATATCCACACAGGCACCCATCTATAAAAGTTTGGAAGGCAAAAAAGCAGGTGATAGTTTTGAATTCAATAGCATGAAGTTCGTCATTGAAGCCGTAAACTAAAAGATAGACAAGTACGAATGATTAATCTGATTTTATCTCATATTAAAAAAATACCGGAGGGCTATTCCGAAGGAATTTATAATGATAGAAAATACGGAATATCAAAAACCATTTTCAATAAGGGCGATTCGTTTAAAATCTATAGTGAAGAGCTGGGCGGTAATGATTTTATAAGTCTTAACTACTATATTACAAAAGAAAAAGATTTCATAAAACCATGTGAAATGCCAGAGCAAAAAGTAAAGCATTTTCTAGAAAATGTAATTATAAACAGTCGAAAATAGTACAAATCATATAATAAAGGCAGTATAATGGACAACTACAAAAAAGCATATATAGCAGGAGGTTGCTTCTGGGGAATGGAAGATTTATTTAGAACTCGACCAGGAATTAAAGACACCGAAGTTGGATACCAAGGAGGTGAAAATGACAATCCAACCTATAGAAATCATCCAAGTCATGCAGAAGGTATAGCGTTGACTTATGATCCAAATGAAACATCATTTAGGGAAATCTTGGATTATTTCTTCAGAATCCATAATCCAACAACAGTTGACCAACAGGGTAATGATAGGGGTTCTAGCTATCGTTCTGCCATATTTTTTCAGAATGATGAAGAAAAGTCTATCGCAGAGGAGGTTATCAAAATTGTTGATGACACTAACAAATGGGAAGGTAGAATTGTGACCACATTAGAGCCTTTTATGCCCTTCTGGCCGGCAGAGCCTGAGCATCAAGATTATTTGGTGCGAATTCCGAATGGCTATACTTGTCACTTTGAAAGATTTAAGGAACCCTTTATATAAAATGTTATGAACGATGTGAAATTTAAAAATACCAGATTCAACCCAGAAAGCACACCGTTTCTGGATTTGGCTAAACAAATGGCCAAAGCATTCGGTTATACGGCAGATTTGTCGATAGATAAAGATCTTGCGCAATTGCTTCGGCTACGAGTAGCACAAAAGAATGAATGTGCTTATTGTGTTATTCTTCATGCGAACACAAGCAGAGAGATTGGTATTTCAGCCACAAAAACGGATAATATATCTTCATGGTGGAATAGTGATTTGTTTTCTGAAAATGAAAAGGTCGCTTTGTCTTATTGTGATGTTCTGACTGAGGGAAGCAACAAAAATTTTCAAGATTATCATGATGCTATGACGCAACATTTTTCCGAAGTCGAAATTGCAGAGGTTGCGGCTATCGTAATAAATATGAATGTTTGGACACGCTTGAAATTGGCACAGGGAGAAACACCTTATTTCGAATAGATGAATAAAAGTAACCTTATAGGTTTGGGTACAGCCGCCATCGGTAGGCCACAGTATATCAATATCAAGCGAAGTAAACCCACAGAACTGTTTTCTTTGCAAAATTTCAAAGAGAAAGGTATGTCGATGCTTGATTATGCCTATGATTCAGGTATACGTTATTTTGATACCGCACCCGGTTATGGACTAGCAGAGCAATTGTTGATAGATTGGGTCACAAAAAAGAATGATCCTGACATCACCTTGGCGACGAAATGGGGTTATACCTATGTCGCTGATTTCGACCCAAATGCCAAAGTGCATGAGATTAAAGAGCATTCGTTGAAAAAATTGAATGAGCAATGGGAGGTTTCAAAAGAACTGCTCCCCTACCTAAGATATTATCAAATACATTCAGCTACACTTGAATCGGGTGTACTCGAAAATAAGGCTGTTTTGGAACGATTGTTTCAACTAAAAGAGGAGTATAAGATTAAAGTGGGTTTTACAATTACGGGAAGCAATCAAGCCGAGGTGTTGCAAAAAGGAATGAATGTTCATTACAATGGGGAACAGCTTTTTGATGTGTTTCAATGTACTTACAATATCCTGGATCAGAGCATTTACGAATTGGGTAGACAAATTCTAGCTAATGAAAAGCAATTGGTTATAAAAGAGGCCTTGGCTAACGGAAGACTTTTCCCGAATGCTGTTTATCCCGCGTATGAGACTTTGTACAAAGAGTTGGAATTACTTTCGAATACATACGAAGTGGGGGTCGATGCCATAGTCCTTCAATTTTGTTCAGCAAAACTTAAGGGAGGTACTGTACTAAGCGGGGCCAACAAACCAGAATATTTAGAACAAAATCTAAAAGCAACTGGCTTTCAATTAAATTCTGAAGAAATGGAAAAACTATCGCAATTTAAAATAGCCACAAATCGGTATTGGAACGAACGCAAACAATTAACATGGAATTAAATCAACCCGTACCGAATTGGCACTTAACTTCAATATTTGGGGGTGACATTCCCAATGTTGCAGATTTTAAAGGAAAATCTTTGCTCATTCTTTTTTTCAATCTGGGTTGCCCAGGTTGTAAAGGTCGCGCGCTTCCTTTTGCCAATAGGGTGATTCATGAAAAGAATGAAAAAATCAATGTCGTTGGCATTCATACTCGATTTGAAGGTCTAGAATATGGGGTTGATGATTTCCAAAAGGCAAAAGACGAGTATTACATCCGTTTTCCTTTTTATAAGGATGAGAATGAATCGCTCACCTTTAGGAAATATCAAGCAGGTGGGACGCCACATTGGCTTTTAATAAATACCGATGGCGAGCTGGAATATTCAATTTTCGGTTCTGACCCGAACAATGCCCTTTTGCGGTTAGACCTGAAAATTCAAGAGCTTTTAAATAAAAACGGAGAGAGCACTATGAACGATTAGAATACAGTTACACTTAAAACGGAAAAAATTATGCAAGAATGGTATTTGCCCATTACGATATTGCCTGGTCTAGGAATGCTTATCTTATCCACGACTAGTCAGATGATGACCTTAAGTACTGAAATCGCAAAGTTATTGGAAGTAAAGTGCTCACCATTTCAACATGTGATTTCCGACCGAAAAATAAAACAGCTAGGCCTCTTGACAAGGGCTTCGGTACTGCTTTATTCGGCTACCGGATTTTATGTATTATCAGGAATTCTAGGTGCGTTTTTGAAAGAAAGCACTTTTTATGATTTGGCCAGTATAGCACTATATTTAGGTACAGTTTTGGTTTTTATCGCCTTGATTTTGTTGATCATGTATGGATTTAGAGCCGTTAAAATAAGAAAGGAACAACACGTTCACAACCACAATCTATAATGACGAACCTTAAAAAAATAGGGTTTGGCGGTGGTTGCCATTGGTGTACCGAAGCTGTATTTCAATCTTTGAAAGGAGTAGTAAAGGTCGAACAAGGTTGGATCGCATCCGAAGGAGAGACAAGTGCCTTGTCGGAAGCCGTCATTGTTCATTTTAATCCTTCCCAAATTTCATTGGAAGTTTTGATTGAAATTCATTTACATACGCATAAAAGCAGCTCGGAGCATAGTATGAGGAAGAAGTATCGCTCTGCCATTTACTATTTTGACGAAGAACAGCAATTGAAGGTAGCCCAATTTTTGAATGGTTTTCAAGATAAGTTCGATTATCGATTGGTAACTCAGGTATTGCCATATTTAACATTTAAGCCTTCAGGGGCGGACATAGAAAACTACTATTACAAAAATCCGAAGAAGCCATTTTGCGCATCATTCATCGACCCGAAATTGAAATTTTTATTGTCAACCTTTTCAATCTATACCGACAAAGAAAAACTAAAACACTTAAACCCGAATTCATATGAGCCTAATAGAAAATCTGAAGAGCTACTTTAAAAAGAAAGAAAACAGTCAAGGAAAAGGACTAGCGCCAGAGGGTGTATGTCCGAATTGTTGGGGAAAACAAGAATGGGATGGTGAGTATTATAAATTTATGAAAGGCCAAAAGGAGAACCCGAGTGACGAAACTTATAATAATTTTGTGCAAGATGTTGCGAGAAAGTTGGATAAGATTACCATTAAAGAGAATACCTATACTTGTGAGACCTGTCAGATAACATACAAACACTAATAGGTTCAAATAGCTGCACTTTCAGGTGCAACAAGGAATGGGGCTTCACCAATCAAATGATACGTCAGATATTGGAATTGAAATAATAAAGATTTATCATATCGGGGGTTATCCGATACATTGTGTCTGCTAAAACTAACGTTTTACGAAGCCAAAATTACCCCTCAAAGTTTAAATAAACCTTTTTACACTTAATTGAACTAGTACATTTAAACCCACCTTTAATTGAACTTTCCAGAAGTATGCAATCGTAGGCATTAAAACGGTCGTTTAAATGTACTCAAAGAGAACAGTTTAGGGTAGTTTGTCCTATTATTTTGACTTGTCCATTTTTAGTAATTAGAATATCAGGAAGGAATAACAAGATGTTTCTTTTCATGAATTGTAATTTGATTACCTTAATGAAAGATAAACTCTAAAAAATGTTTATGAAAATTGACTTTCGAATATTTGCCTTTTTTATTTGTTTCCAAATGCTTTGTAATGCCCAAACTGATAAGATTGGCTATAGTGATGACACCAAATTTCCAAAAGGTCGGTTAGGTACAGTAACACAAAATATCATAAATACTATAAATGCCAATGACGGAGATAAAATAAAGGAGTTTATAGAGAATTCATTTAATGAAGAATTTCAAAATTTTGTACCTATGGATGCTCATCAAGGATATTTCTTGAACTTCTATCGTCAAACTGGAGGTGTAAATTTTCATAGTATACGAACATATAATCCAAGTAACGAGCAAGGAATTGTTCTTATTTTAAAAGATAAAAACTTCGATTCATGGCAAAAAATAAGATTTTCATTTGTTGATGAGACGAGTTTACTTATGAAAGGGTTTGGCTTTTCTCCAGCTGAGATTCCTAGTGATATTCTCGAGTCTAATATTTCATCAAGTGAATTGATAGAGGAAACCAAGAAAATAGTAGAAAAACTGTCTGAGGAAGATCTTTTTTCCGGAGCCATTTTAGTAGCCAAAGGGAATAACATTTTGTATCAGGATGCAAGAGGAGAGGCTTCGAAGAGATACCATATAAAGAACAACTTGGAAACCAAATTCAATCTTGGGTCAATGAACAAAATGTTTACATCTGTAGCAATCTTACAGCTTGTAGAAAGCAAATTAATAGATTTAAAAGATCCAATAAATAAGTACGTAGACGAAACTTGGCTTCCCTCAGATATAACTTCTAGGGTCAATATACATCACTTACTTTCCCATACTAGTGGTTTAGGTAGTTATTTTAATGAAACTTTTTGGAATTCTTCAAGAACGCTAAATAGAAATGTGGATGATTTTAAATCCCTTGTAAAAGGGGATTCTCTTGCCTTTGAACCAGGAAAACAATATAGTTATAGTAATACAGGAATGCTATTACTTGGAGTTATTATTCAAAAAGTAACCAACCAGGATTACTTCGAATATATTGAGAATAACATTTTTCTACCTTCGCAAATGGGGAATACCAACTCTTATGAAATGGATCAACCTGTTGAAAATCTAGCTATTGGATATTCACGAGCTGACAATAACTTTGGATGGGAAAACAACCTTTATAAGCACGTAATAAAAGGAGGGCCTGCTGGAGGAGGTTTCTCAACTGTAGGTGATCTCCATAAATTTGCGATGGCCTTGGTTAATGAAAAATTGGTGTCAAAAGAATCATTAAACCTCCTTTGGACAGATTCCTCAAATGGGTCATATGGTTACGGTTTCTCAATTAAAAAAGGGGCAAGTGGTAAAGTGGTCGGACATAGTGGAGGATTTCCAGGCATTAACTCCAACTTGGACATATTTCTCGATAATGGCTATGTTGTGGTCGTAATGTCGAATTATGATAATGGTGCCATTCCTCTAGGAACAAAAATCAATCATCTAATCGCAAGATTGCCTAATTAAGGATATAAATGTATAAGTAGCCTAATTCCCTGACCTTTTTGATGTTTTCTACCCTGTTGGGTTTATCTTTAAATGTCCCCCAATTCTTTCATAAAGTTCAAATAACCCTGTTTTCACTTAATTGAACTATTACCCTTTAAACCCACCTTTAATTAGACTTTTTTTTAGCACTACTGACATTGTCATGTTTTGGGATTTAATTCATATTTGATTTTGTATTATCGCATTACTCTTTATAATTGACTCTAATTTCGGATTAGTAAGTAAGGATGGGTTTACATAAAATCTTAAAATAAATTTGTATAGTTAGGATTCCTTACTATATTTACATTGCAATAATGCATGAATTTAAAAAAATATTAAAATGAGTAAATCAATTTTCTATCACGCAGGATGTCCAGTTTGTGTAAGTGCAGAAAACGATATCATTAATTTAGTAGGATCAGAAAATGTTGAAGTGGTCAACATTGGCGAAAACCGTTCAAGAATTTCGGAAGCAGAAAAAGCAGGAGTAAAATCTGTTCCAGCAATAGTTACACCAAATGGGAACACTTTGCATATAAACTTCGGTGCTTCAATGGCAGATGTTAAAGGTTAATTTTTTAAAACAAATAGTTAGGATTCCTAATTTAAATGGAATCCTAACTCCTTAAAACAAATCACAATGAAATCAATTCTATTACTAATTTCAGTAACCGTACTTTTAAGCACTACAAAATCATGTGCCCAAGAAAGCGAATATAAAAATGACGACTTCAAGATTAATGAAGTTAATGTAACTCACGAGCCCAATTTAGGTATTACTATTTGGGAAATAAGTGTGGATGGTACTGCAGGAAAAACAACTCCCATAAAGGTGGGTCAACTTGATGGGGCGCCTGTATTAGGGTACGTATTCCCAACTAGTCTAAAATCAACAGATGTCGGTTTTAGTCAAACAGACGGAATTGTTGCACTTGCCTTAACATCTCATCCTGATTTTGATGATACGCCTCTTTGGGACGAGAATAGTGACCAAATATTTGATAATGATGGTATAATTTGGCATCCACATTGGGTAATCCTTCACGAAGACAAAAGAGTCAACGGTGGTCTTTCAGTTAAACAATTTAAGAAAGCAGATGAAACAATTGTTTTGCCGCCAACTAATCCCGGAATGCAAATGTATATGGATTCACCAGGCTATGCTGTTACGACTAGAAGTAATACAATAAAGGTCGTAGTTCCAGATTATCGCATGAACAACAGAACAGACTTTAACTATGATGGTGTAACTGCATTTATGAAAGTAAATACGAGCAATGAAAATTTGCCTATGCTAGGAGTTTACGAAGTTTTTAATGTGGCAAGTGGCGATTTATCATTACCGTATAAAGTAAAAAACTAACAAATGAAAGTAGCAGTTTGGGATACTTATGTAGAAAGAGAAGATGGCAACATTATGCATTTTGATATTCTCGTTCCAATTGAAGTGACCGATGAACCAACTATATTTAGTTATGGTATGGATTACCTAAAAATTAAACCTTTTCAAACAAACAGTTTGTCTGCTAAAGAATGTCGCCTTTGCCACATTGAGAAAGCAACAGAAGAAATGATTACGGACATTGGAAAAAAGGGGTGGTCAATTATTGAAATGGAAAATTGTAATTAATTTAATTAGGATTACTAACTTTGCCTGTCGAATAAATTTCGGCAGGTATTTTTATGAAGAAAAGCGCATTCAACCCAGAACAACAGCAGATAGATATTTCAAGTAAAATTGTTGCAGGATTGGAACGCGTTTCTGAAGTATTTAAAGTCTTGTTATGGGAAAAAGTTAAACTCGTCGGTTTAAGCCCAATTCAAATTCAGATTATTATTTTCATTGCTTTTCATAAACGGAACTTGTGTAACGTTAGTCATCTTGCAAAAGAATTTAATGTAACAAAACCAACTGTAAGTGACGCTATCAAGGTTTTGGATAAGAAAGGACTGATTATAAAAGCCTTTTCATCATCCGATAGTCGTAGTTATTCCATATCATTATCTGATTTAGGAAATGATATAGTTTCTCAAACTTATGACTTCTCAAGTCCATTAAAAAAACAAATTGATGGCTTTTCACAATCCGAATTAGAAAGCATGTTCGGTACTTTAAGTCAATTGATTTACAAATTAAACCGCAACGGAATTTTAAGCGTTCAAAGAACTTGCTATGGATGCAAGTTTTATGAAAAAAACAATGAGAGTGATTATTGCAACCTTTTGCAAAAAAAATTATTGAATAAAGAAATCCGATTAGACTGTCCTGAATATGAAGTAAAAGTAAGTGGCTAACAACTACCCTATCTATAACCTAATCCAGTTACCGAAAGTTCAAATAAACGTATTTCCACTTAATTGAACTAGTACATTTAAACCCACCTATATAAATAGTCTTTCCTCAAATTGACCAACAGTGTACCTTAAACGACCGTTTAAATGTACTTTTTTAGATTCGTAAAAGGTCAAATACTACCATCTAATTACCGTAAAAAAGGTGAGTAATTCGGGGCGTGTTTTGACCCTCAAAAAGCAAGCGCCAAAATCGCTGTAATTCACTGTTAAAGAAACTTTTAAAAAG
>RCND010001850.1_pt1 | contig 11868 bp, 9 predicted proteins | sample 2041351 | NCBI WGS metagenome assembly RCND01 (sample SAMN09708230, study PRJNA481090) | Marine sediment metagenome, whole genome shotgun sequencing project. | biome: marine sediment; feature: ocean; material: sediment; isolation source: Sewage treatment plant 12B marine sediment (STP12B) ...
ATCCAAAAAGTTGTTTTTATTCATGGAGTAGGTGAGGGTGTTTTAAAGGAGGAACTGAACTTTCTTTTTGGTAGGTATGATAATATCAAGTACTATGATGCCGACTATCAGAAATACGGAATTGGTGCCACTGAAATTTATATTTATTTAAGCAAATAATCTGGGATTTATAAAGCTATTCAGATGTTGTTACAGTACCAAACTCATTGATTCGTAAATCTGTAATCCTTTGGTTTGTAGAAGTAATAAAGGTAATTTCACTTAATTGTATTGTATGTTCAAAGGTATCTGTTGTACCTTCCGCCAAGGTTGTGGTAATCAGAACTTCACCAGCCTCAGCAATTATATCTTCTATGACTGATGGTGTGGTTGCAGGTATGGCATCACAGAAATAATCACTGTCAACATTATCCGAAAAAATCCGATATGTTAGTAATGATTGACTTGGAACCAAACTGGTTATTACCCCGTCAGAAGCCTCATTTTTCAATATGCCTGATTGTAATTCGAGAATCAAGGCTTCTTTATTGTTTATTTTAAAAAAAATCATACTTGATGTGGTCACCGTTGATTCACAAGTGCTTATTCCAACACTATCAAAATCAATGGTTTCTATTTGTAAATCACCATCATTACAAGAAACAAGCAAGGCTATAACGCATATAACAAATAGGTTCTTCATGCTTCAAATTTAAAAGAAATAAACTACAAGTTTATCTTCTTTGGGATAGATTTTACATTTAATTCGGTTATTTTTGGCTTCGATTTATTTCAAAATGGTGTTATGGAAAACATATATTTAGACAATGCTGCAACTACCCAAATTAGGGAAGAAGTTATTAAAAGGATGCAAGATGCATTGTCCGGTTATTATGGGAATCCATCTTCTAGCCATGCTTTTGGTCGTACTGCTAAAACTGCTGTTGAAAGTGCACGTAAGACCATTGCCAATAAAATAAATGCACACCCTTCTGAGATAATTTTCACTTCAGGGGGTACTGAGGCCGATAACATGATTTTGCGAAGTGCTGTGCGTGATTTGGGTGTTAAAACAATTATTACTTCTAAAATTGAGCATCATGCCGTGCTTCATACTTCAGAAGATTTGGTCAATGAATATGGAATAGTGTTGAAGTTTGTAGATCTGGATGCTCATGGCAATCCTAACCTCTTACATCTAGAGCAATTATTACAAAAAGATGATACCAAAAAATTGGTGACCTTAATGCACGTAAATAATGAGATTGGTAATTTGCTGCCTATTGATGAGGTAGCAAAATTATGTAAGGAAAATGGAGCCCTATTTCATTCAGATACGGTTCAGTCTATCGGGCATTTTGAATGGGATGTAGAAAAAACAGCAATTGATTTCATGGTCGCTTCCGCCCATAAATTCCATGGCCCAAAAGGAGTGGGTTTCGCTTTCATTAGAAAGAATTCAGGTTTAAAACCTTTGATTTCAGGGGGTTCACAGGAACGGGGTTATAGAGCAGGTACTGAATCTGTGCACAATATAGTTGGTTTGGAAGAGGCCTTTAAATTGGCCTACAAAAACCTAAAAGATGAAAAGGAGCACGTTATGGACTTAAAAAAATATTTTATCGACAACATTACTAAAAATATACCAGGGGTGACTTTCAACGGACTTTCCGGTGATTTTGATAAAAGTACGTACACTTTGGTAAACCTTTGTTTGCCTATAAGCCAAGAAAAAGCATTGATGTTATTGTTTCATCTGGATATTAAAGGAATCGCCTGTTCCAAAGGAAGTGCATGTCAGTCAGGGAGTGATTCAGGTTCACATGTACTAAATGAGGTCTTGAGTGAAGAGGACCTTAAAAAACCTTCATTGCGATTTTCTTTTTCTCAGTATAATACCACAAAGGAGTTGGATTATGCCATTGGGGTTTTAAAGGAATTTGTTGAGAATTAAATCTTTGCCTTGTTTCTGTCTTTTTTCTTTACCCTATCATAAGGAAACTTTCGGGTAGCCAATTTCATCATTCTGTCAATAAGGTCGTTGGTGTTCTTACCGGTTTTTTTATTAATTTTTTTCTCATACTTCCATAGTAATTTACCGGATGTTCCATCACTGATTTTTATACCGATTCTGCCATAGTTAGAATCACCTGAAAAGTAGTCCAAAAAGCTAAACTCCGTGGGGACCCCTTTAGAAAGAAGTATGTTGAGGTCCATATTACCACTGATGATTCCATCAACCTGTAAAATCTCGCTTAGCTGTTTAATGGTATAAACATCAATATTTTTATAAGTGATAGTGTTTTGCGCGAGTATGGCATTGGTATTCTTGGTATTCTGAAATTCTACCGAAAACTTTTTCTTTCTTTTTCTCTTTGAGAAGTAGGTTTCCAATGCATTTTGAACTGCATAACCTTCTTTTTCTTCCAATTGTTTCAATTCATTTTTTGAGATTCCATCTTTCAAATCTAAATTGGTCAAAAAAGGTATTATCGCCAGTACCTGGTGATTTTCACTTAAATCATCAAAATTTTTACTCTCGTATATATTCTTTTGGGCACTTACAGATATGCTTATCAATAGAAGTAAGTACAATAATCTTTTTTTCATTAAATTCTATTTTGGCGGTTAATCGTTAAATTCAAAACCGCATTTTAAGCCGAAGGTTCAAAACCCGACTTGTCATAAAATTAGGTATCGCAAATTCATTTTTGCTGTCAACATCCCTGACCCAAGTATTGGTAATCGAATTTTGGTTGTTGAATAAATTAAAAACCTCGAAACCTACACTTAATTCATTGAATTTATGCAACCAATGATTTTCAGGGTAACTTTTGTCTGCATCTACAAAAATATGGGAAATTCCTAAATCTGCACGTTTATAATCCTTTAATCTGTTCTGAAAAATATAGGGATCGGCATAACTAGGAGATCCTCCAGGCACACCGGTATTATAAACCAAGTTCAGATACATTTTTAAATTCGGAATATCTGGCACATAGTCCTGAAAAAGAATACCCAATTTTAGTCGTTGGTCTGTAGGTCGAGAAATGTATCCTCTATCGTTGATATTCTCTTCGGTCTTTAAGTATCCTAGACTTACCCAAGAATCCGTCCCAGGCACGAAGGCACCGTTCAGTCGTACCTCAGCTCCATAAACATAGGCTTTTGCGTTGTTGTTGGCCGCATAGCGAATACGTACGTCATTTAAGGTATACGCATTTACATTGTTCAATTTTTTATAATATACTTCACTGATTAAGGTAAAAGGTCTTTCCCAAAGTAGAAAACTGTATTCGTTGCCTAACACATAGTGTATTGATTCTTGGGCTTTCACATTAGGCTGAATTGTACCTGTTGCATCCCTTAGTTCCCTGTAAAACGGAGGTTGCTGGTACATGCCCAAAGATGCTCTAAAAAGCATATCCTTTTTCCATCTGGGTTTTATCGCAAATTGTCCCCTTGGGCTAAATATTATATTTGAGGTCTTTTTTACCCCTTGGCCACTAATACGCCAATAATGGGTTCTTATGCCCAGATTGTAATATATGTCGCTACTTTTCAAAGTTTTGTGTTCACTGAATTGGGTGTAAGCCGAAAACCTATTGGTCTTCACGAAGTTTTTTGCTGAAATTCCTTGATAGGGCACAAGAGGCGAATTGAAGGGTATTTCAGGTTGGTTGTTTACAAATTCAGATAATGGGGGCCTTATTGAAAAACCAGCTGAATCTATGAACTCTGATTCCCTCAATTGATCGCGAATATCTTCGTGGGTATATTTTACGCCCCACTCTAGAATATGGTCCGCTTTGGAATAGCTTCCTTTTTGTTCTAAATTGAAAATAAGGGCATCCAATTCGTTTCTGGCCCTTGTGAATTGACCGCCGACACCCCTTGCTGTAGTTACCTCGCCTAATGTCTGACTCCCTAAATCAGTATCAATTTCACCCAATTCATATCTGGCGACTACATCGGAATATTCTTCCTCAGTAGTATGGTATATTGAAGTTATCAGTTTTAAAGTTACTTCTTCATTCAACAAGTAATTTGCCTTAATGGCCCCTAATGCCGTAGCGTATTTGTTGTTTTCGTTCCCTCCATACTGTACCAAAAGTGCTTTTGGTTCTGACAATGTGCCAAAATTCGTTTGCCTATTCAGAGGTTGGTTTTGATAATCATTGATTGATAGATTTCCCAATATATTTAACTGTAGTTTGTTTGATACCCGATATGTGAAATAGCTTTGAATATCTGCAAACACTGGGTTGAAATTTGAATTTGTCTGTTTGCTGTTCACCAAAAGACTATTGTTTCGATATCGTATTCCAGTTACATTTGAGAGTTTTTTGTTTTTTGATAGGGTTTCCAAAGCCAAACTTGCACCAAGCAAACTCAAATCCAATTGGGCACCAAAGGCCGTTGGGTTTTTATAAGTGATGTCTAATACCGATGAAAGTTTATCTCCGTATTTTGCCTGGAAGCCACCTGAAGAAAATTCTACTTTTTGCACCAGGTCACTGTTCACAAAGCTCAATCCTTCCTGTTGTGCAGAACGTATTAAAAAAGGGCGATACACTTCAATTTCGTTTACGTATACCAAATTCTCATCATAGTTGCCGCCACGCACGGAATACTGTGTACTTAATTCATTGTTTGATGAGACCCCAGGAAGAAGTTTCAATATATTTTCTACTCCGGCATTGGCTCCAGGAATTTGTCGAATCATTTTTGGTGAAATTATGCTGATTCCATCAACAGTTTTTTCTCCTGTCGCCGAAACTGTAATTCCATCAATTTGGGTGATTTTGGTATTGAGTACTGGATTGAACTCGTATGTTTCATTCGTATTGAGAATCAATCCTTCCAAAATAACATCTTTATGACCAATATGGGAAAACGTTATGCGGTTTTCTTGCTCGGCAACCACTTTCAAAATATAGAATCCAGAAATATCTGTAGTAGTGCCATTCGTTGAAGAACTGATATTAACCTGTGGGAGTACCTTGTTATTCTCGTCTAAGACTATTCCTGTAATTGTTGCCGTTTGTGCCTGTAGTTGAATAACAAAGCACAGAAGCAGTAAAAGGATAACGGGTTTTAAACACTTCAAAGTTTTTATTTTCGATAAAAGGAAACCTCGTAATTACTTGTGTTCCCTACATTATCTTTAACGACAACTTTGAGTTCACATTGTTTTTTGTCTAAAATCTTATCATCAAAGTTATAGGTTAAAGTTTTTGTTTTGGGCTCGTATTCCATTAAAATCCACTCTCCATTCAAGGTTGCAGTATATGTGTCAACCCCACTAAGGTCATCTGAAATCAACAAACTCAAATACCTGTAATTGTTAAGCCATTGTTTATGCTTGAAATTTTTGGTCCTTATTTTAGGGGCAATAGTATCCTTGGCCAAGGTGTATGTTCCCAAATTTCGTGTTCTTGTAGTAAATGTATTTCCTCTTTTATAAGTTGATGCGTAATTGGGTTTGAGTTTTTTGTCCAATCGGGCAATAAAAAGTTGTTTTTGTTCTGCTTCGGTATATTTGGAAGCATCGAAAGTTATAGTGAAATTTCTGTGGGCAGGAACCCTATTGTTGTGAATAGTTACCGTATCACGTCCTTTTTCCAATTCAATATGAAAATTCTCGTAAAATGTGTTCGCAGGAAAATATACTTTAGCCAATCCTAAATCATAGTTATTGGGCCTTTTTGCAATCACATAATTTTCTGTTTTGGATTTTTCTTTGGCCATTTTCACAGTTTGCCGTTTGCCTTCCACTGGAATGACCACCTTCGTCAAATTACCTTCCAAGTCGTGGATAAGTAATTCAATCTTATATGATAAGCCTTCTTTCACGACTACTTTACCATCATTGACCAACTTATTATAAATACTTAATCGGTTTCCAGGAGACTTGAAAGTCTTTTGAATACGCTGTCTATATTTACCTAAGTGGTCATAATCAATGAAAGTATTAATATATCGAGTCTCTGTAAATGAGAAAGTCTCAAAATCATAGTCAGTATATACTTTGCCGTTTACCACTTGCCTTACTGAATAAACCCCGTTTTTATTTGCTGCAAGGTCTTGACGGTCAAAACCTATAAAACCAAAGCCTATGGTCCCTAAAGCTGTAATCTTATCGGCTAGAAATGTACCGTCTTTTTGTTTCGTAAAGTTTATTTGTGACTTTGTGGTGCTCTGATTTAATTGGGAATTTTCAGAAAGTGCATAGCCATAAAGTCCGACCAAGGTTGGATTGGTAGCATCGAGAACTTCAAGGCCATACAATAATGGATTAGTTGGTTTTTCAGAAATACTGCTTCTGATTTCAAAATGAAGATGCGGCCCAGAAGAACCTCCAGAGTTGCCACTAAATGCAATTATCTTATCCTTTGCTACCTTGACCTCTCCATATTCTGGAAAAACCTCTACTTCATAGGATTTCTTTTCGTATTGGATCTTTTTGATGTACTCTTCAATTTCGGGAGAGAATTTTTGTAAATGACCATAGACCGAAGTGTATCCATTAGGGTGAGCCACATAAAGGGCCTTACCATATCCCCAAAGTGAAATTTTAATTCTGGTTACCGTTCCATCTCCAATAGCATAAACTGGCAGACCCTGTCGCTGTTGCGTTTTAATATCAATACCGGAATGAAAGTGATTAGACCGCAGTTCACCAAAAGTACCGGCCAGTACCAAAGGTATATCCAAAGGGGATCTAAAAGCATCTTTAGGGTAACTATCCTGGGCAGACAGACCCAAGGAGAAAGTAAAAAGAAAAATTAAAATTGTTTTGCCCATATTCTTGTTACGTTGAGATTGTATTAACCAATTATCATACCTTGAATTTTACATTGACAGCATTGGAAAATAACCTTTGACCTTGAAATAAGCGGTAAATTTAAACAGATGAATATAATTATAGGCCTCGAAATTTAAAAAACTACTAATATTTATCAGTGTCATATCTACTAGGCGGCTTAATATCAGAGATTAAAGTATTACTTCAAGAATATTTCATAAAAGTATTGGTCAGTCGTTAGATGTATGTTAACTTTGTGTAATTCGCATTGAGTATTGCATATGAGTGAATTGGTTACAATTGTTGATTCTTTAGAAAACAAGTTAAGCAAGTTGTTGCATAAATTAGAATTGTTACAACAAGCCAATCAGAAGTTGGAAGCGGAATTGGTTTCAACAAGAAACGACAAGGATGTAACCACAAAAACTGTTTCAGAATGGGAGCAGAAATACAATTCGCTGAAGCTTGCAAATTCGATGCTAGGCAGTAATACAAATAAAACAGAAGCTAAGCTTAAAATAAATACGTTGATTAGGGAGTTGGATCATTGCATTACACAGCTCGCCGAATAATGTTCAAGATAGTATGTCAGAAAAGCTCAAAATAAAGCTTTCCATCGCAGATAGGGTATACCCTTTGACGATTGATCCCACTCAAGAGGAAGGGTTAAGGAAAGCCGCTAAAAATATAGAGCAATTGGCAAAGAAATTTGAACAGAATTATGCCGTTAGGGACAAGCAAGATGTACTCGCTATGTGTGCACTTCAGTTTGCTTCTAAAATTGAACAAAGAGGCATTGATCAATCTGAAGGAACCCACGAAGCCACTGAACGATTAAGGGCATTGGACGAGTTGGTAAATTCAAAGCTTAGTATTAAATAAGTTCTTTTAAATAACAATAAGTTACTGCCCACATTGGTATTATCTTTTGACGAACTCAACACTAATTTGTTTAAAAAGGGTGAGTTTAGATTGTAAAAGCAGGCCTTACTCGCATAAGGATCCTTGATCAGTCTGGTAGCCCTAAACCTGTTTTCTGGAGTTTGTACAAAACTTCTCCAATGTGGGCTTTTTTTATATTAAATATTCAAATTATGGACAGTACCACACTTATATTAGTTGGAATCGCAGGTCTTGTTATAGGATTTGTTATTGCGAAATTCATGGAAAAAGGCAAGGCATCAAAGACCATAGCCAATGCAAAAAAAGATGCAAATTCCATTTTGAAGGAAGCGAAAATAGAAGGAGAAAGCCTTAAGAAGGATAAAATATTCCAAGCCAGAGAAAAGTTCTTGGAATTAAAGGCAGAACATGAAAAGGTCATCATAAACAAGGATAAAAAAATAGCTGAGGCCGAGAAGCGTACAAGGGATAAAGAATCACAAATTAGTAACGAGCTTGCCAGGGGTAAAAAGTTGAATGAGCAATTGGAAAGTAAAATAAAGGACGTTGCCTACAAAGAGGATTACTTTGATAAGAAACATACCGAACTTGAAAAACTTCATAAAAATCAAGTACAGCAATTAGAAGTTATTTCTGGACTTTCGGCTGAAGATGCTAAAAGTCAGTTGATGGAATCGCTTAAAGAAACTGCTAAATCGGATGCTATGGCGTATTTACAGACGACCATGGAAGAAGCTAAGTTAACAGCTGAGCAAGAAGCACGTAAAATCGTAATCAATACCATTCAACGCATAGGGACGGAAGAAGCAGTAGAGAATTGTGTTTCTGTTTTTAATTTGGAATCTGATGATGTAAAAGGAAGGATCATTGGTCGTGAAGGTAGAAATATCCGTGCTATTGAAGCAGCGACAGGAGTAGAGATCATCGTTGATGACACACCAGAAGCAATCATATTATCTTGTTTTGATTCTGTACGGCGGGAAATTGCCCGTTTGTCTTTGCATAAATTAGTTACAGACGGAAGGATTCATCCAGCACGTATTGAGGAAATAGTACGTAAAACTGAAAAACAAATAGAACAGGAAATTGTTGAAATAGGAAAGCGTACAGTTATTGATTTGGGTGTACATGGATTACACCCTGAATTGATCAAAGCAGTTGGTAGAATGAAATATCGTTCTTCATATGGTCAGAACTTATTGCAGCATTCAAGGGAAGTAGCTAAACTTTGTGGAGTAATGGCTGCTGAGCTGGGATTGAACACTAAATTGGCCAAACGTGCAGGTCTTTTGCATGACATTGGTAAAGTACCAAATACGGAGGCTGAGGTCGAAACTCCACATGCCATTTTAGGTATGCAATGGGCAGAGAAGTTTGGCGAAAAGCCAGATGTATGTAACGCCATTGGGGCTCACCATGATGAGATTGAAATGAAAACATTGATTTCACCTATTATTCAGGTTTGTGACGCCATTAGTGGTGCAAGACCAGGCGCTAGAAGACAAGTGTTGGATTCTTATATACAACGTTTAAAGGATTTGGAGGAGATTGCTTTCGCCTTCGGCGGCGTGCAAAAAGCCTATGCCATTCAAGCAGGTAGAGAGCTAAGGGTTATTGTAGAAAGTGAGAAGGTAAGTGATGATAAGGCGGCTCAATTGTCGTTTGAAATCTCCCAAAAAATACAAACCGATATGACCTATCCAGGACAGGTTAAGGTTACTGTGATTCGAGAGACTCGTTCAGTGAATGTAGCAAAATAAAAATATTTTAACTGTGTAGAAAAGGGGGCAAGTAAGCCCCTTTTTTTGTTGTATTAAAGTTAAGTACTTATAAATGGTTATTTCAAAGTATGACCTAAGTCATTTTTTAGGATTATCAATTGGTTTAACATTGCAGAAAATTTCAAAGCCTCAAAATGAACTTAAAAGAAGCAATTACTAAATTAAAGAAGGAAAAGAATGCGGTAATATTGGCTCATTATTACCAGGAGCCAGAAATACAGGATATTGCTGATTATGTTGGAGATAGCCTTGGGTTGTCCCAGAAAGCTGCAGAAACTGATGCGGATATAATCGTATTTGCTGGAGTACATTTTATGGCAGAGACTGCAAAAATTTTGAATCCGAAGAAGAAAGTCGTTTTACCTGATTTAAATGCAGGATGCTCCTTGGCAGATTCTTGTCCACCAGATGTATTTGAAAAGTTCATAAAGGCCAATCCCGGACATACAGTCATCACTTATGTAAATTGTTCTGCGGAAGTCAAGGCATTGACCGATATTGTTTGCACATCTTCAAATGCATTGAAAATCGTAGAATCAATTCCTGAAGATGAGCCTATCATTTTTGCCCCAGATAGGAATTTGGGAAAATATATAATGAAAAAAACGGGTAGGGAGTTGCTGCTTTGGGACGGTAGCTGTGTTGTCCATGAGGCTTTTAGTATAGACAAATTACTACAACTTTATAAAAAGCATCCTGATGCTTTGATCATTGCTCATCCAGAATCTGAGGCACATATTTTAAAAACGGCCACTTATATTGGTTCTACAGCTGGGATGATAAATTTTGTAAAGGAACACCCAAAAGATAAGTTTATCATAGCCACAGAGGCAGGCATTTTACACAAAATGAAACAAGAGGTGCCTGATGCTGAATTGATACCTGCCCCTGTGCAAGAAGATAATACCTGTGCTTGCAGTGAATGTGCTTATATGAAAGTAAATACCCTTAAAAAATTATATGATTGTTTACTTCATGAAAGCCCTGAGATAAATGTTCCGAAAGCTACTATGGAGAAGGCACTGATTCCCATACAACGAATGTTGGACCTTTCCTGATCGTTATGGTTACTGATTATTTGGTCATAGGTTCAGGTGTTGCAGGTCTTACTTTTGCGGTTAAAATGGCCGAGAAGTTTACGGATAGAAACATTGTTATAGTTACGAAGGGCGACGAAGACGAATCCAATACCAAATATGCCCAAGGAGGCATCGCTGTAGTTATGGACCTTGAAGAAGATTCCTTTCAAAAGCATATTCAGGACACATTGATCGCGGGAGATGGACTTTGTAATGCTGAGGTTGTAGAAATGGTTGTTAAGGAAGGCCCACAGCGGTTGAAGGAGTTAATAGCTTGGGAAGCTAATTTTGATTTGAATACTGAAGGGGAATTTGATTTAGGCAAAGAAGGAGGGCATTCAGAATATCGTGTAGTACATCATAAAGATGTAACGGGTTACGAGGTAGAAAGGGCTCTATTGCAAAGAGTTCATCAACAACCTAATATTACACTTTTACCCCATCATTTTGCAATCGATTTAATTACTGATCATCATTTGGATTCCTCTGACCCTGACACACTTTCTTGTTATGGCGCATATGTATTAAATCAGAAAAGCGGAGAAATTCATACTATCCATGCGGACAATACATTGTTGGCCTCTGGAGGCATAGGCAGGGTTTACGGGCATACGACCAATCCGATTATTGCAACTGGGGATGGTATTGCAATGGCTTATAGGGCTAAGGCTCTAATTAGTGATATGGAGTTTATCCAGTTTCATCCAACAGCATTATATACCCTTGAAGGCGGGTCTTACTTTTTAATTTCGGAAGCCGTTCGCGGATTTGGTGCTTATCTTCGTAATAAAGAAGGCTATCGATTTATGCCCGACTATGATGCTAGGGCTGAGTTGGCTTCAAGGGATATAGTTTCACAGAGTATTGATAATGAGTTAAAAAAAACGGGGGATACGCACGTGTTTTTGGACTGTACCCATCTCAATATCGTCGCTTTTAAGAAACACTTTCCCAATATCTATGAGAAATGTTTGGAATACCATATTGATATTGAAAGAGATTGGATTCCTGTTGTTCCTGCCTCCCATTATCTATGTGGGGGAATTGTAGTTGATACAAACGGAAAAACTTCAATTAATAATTTATATGCTTGCGGTGAATGTTCAAGAACTGGCTTGCATGGGGCCAATAGATTAGCATCAAATTCACTATTGGAAGCATTGGTTTATGCCCATAATATTTTTAAACAGCTAAGCACGAACTCTTCGGCTACCAGAAAGTTAAACATCCCTGATTGGAATGATGAAGGCACAAGTATTCCTAAAGAACATGTTTTAATCCAGCACAATTTAAAGCAATTGCAGGCATTAATGCGGGA
>RCND010001851.1_pt1 | contig 11866 bp, 9 predicted proteins | sample 2041351 | NCBI WGS metagenome assembly RCND01 (sample SAMN09708230, study PRJNA481090) | Marine sediment metagenome, whole genome shotgun sequencing project. | biome: marine sediment; feature: ocean; material: sediment; isolation source: Sewage treatment plant 12B marine sediment (STP12B) ...
TTCTCATTATCTCTTGCCTCTTTGTCATCTGTTCCCATAAAAAAGCTTCCTCGGGGAAGCTTTATAAAGTTTTCCTGTAACATTACTTCAATTCTCCCCAACTGTCACCCACAGATACAGAACACTCCAATGGAACATCTAACTCCAATACATTTGCCATCGTATGCACAAATCGTTTAGATATTTCTTCAACTTTATCTTCTCTTACTTCAAAAATGAGTTCATCATGGATTTGAAGCAGCATGAAAGCATCTAACTTTTCATCTTGTATCATACCGTCTATCTGATTCATTGAGAGTTTTATAAGGTCAGCAGCTGAACCCTGAAAAACCGTGTTGACAGATTCACGCATGAAGGCTGCTTTTTGCATACCGTTTGCAGATTCATAGTCAAAGAGTCGTCTTCTTTTAAGTATGGTCTCTACATAACCGTCTATCTTCACACGTTCTTGAATGCCTTCTAAAAAGTTTTTTACTGTAGGAAATGAAGCAAAGTAGTTTGTGATGATCTCTTTGGCTTCACCTGTACTAATACCCAGTTCATCAGAGAGTTTTTTAGGACCCATACCGTAAAGCAGTCCAAAATTCACAGACTTTGCAAAACCACGTTTCTCTTTAGCTTCTGCTTCACCAAAAAGTTTAATAGAGGTCGCCAAGTGGATATCTACACCATTATTAAATGCATCCATCAATGCCGCATCTTTTGAAAAGTGTGCGAGTAAACGAAGTTCTATTTGAGAATAATCTATAGAAACCAGTTTATAACCTTCTTTTGCTACAAAAGCCTCTCTTACTGAACGCCCAAGCGCTGAACGCACAGGGATATTTTGTAAGTTAGGGTCACGTGAAGATAAACGACCTGTTGCTGTACCTGTTTGTCCAAATGAGGTATAGATACGACTCTCTTCATCTGCATTTGCCAGTTTTAATAATGGTTCAACATAGGTTGAGAGTATTTTTTGATATTCACGATAGGCAAGTATCTTTTCGATCACAGGGTGCTCTCCCAAAAGTCCGCTCAGTACCGCTTCATTTGTACTGTAACCTGTCTTGGTTTTTTTACCACCTTTTAATCCCAGTTTCTGGAAGAGTATCTCTCCGAGTTGTTTAGGTGACTTGATGTTAAATTCAGACTCAGACAGTGCATAGATCTCATCGGTTAATGTCTTCAAGTCTTCAGAAAGGGTTTTTTGAAGTTTTACAAGTACTGAGGGCTCTATCTTTATACCTAGACGTTCCATTCGCATGAGTACAGTCATAAACGGATACTCCACACTTTTCGCTTCACGAAGAAGATGGGTTAAAGAAGAGAGTTCCATCTTCTTTTTTATGGCTCCATAAAGCAGGAAAGTCATCCATGCATCTTCTGCCGCATAAAAAGTAGCATCAGATATCGCAACAGCTGAAAAATCTTCACCTTTTTTTACCATCTCTTTAAAGGGTTTCATTTCATATTTAAAATACTGTTTTGCTAACGTATCCAGTCCCACTTTAGTTCCAGGGTTAGAGAGCCATGCCATGATCATGGTATCTGCATAAGGTACGATAGGAGCAAAATCATACTGGTTCGAAAGTAAAGAGAAATCAAATTTAAGATTTTGTCCTACAATATTATAGGTAAGTAAGGTTTTCAATGCACTCAAAGCATCCTCAATATCTACTTGATCTTCTACACCCAAATAACTATGTCCAACCGGGACATAATAGGCTTTATCTGTAGCAGTACAAAAACTGAACCCTACCATTTTGGCTACTTTTGTATCTAGACCTGTTGTTTCAGTATCGAAAGCGACTATGGTATCTTTATCTATAGTATTGATCACAGCATCTAACTTCTCTTTACTATCAAGAGTCACAGCTTCAAAACTCAAGGTAGATGATTTAGGTTTTTCTACTTCACGCTTAGCTACAAATTCATCTTCTTCCATACCAACCTGCGCTTTTTTGATCGCTTGTTTCATCTCATAATGTTCAAACTCTTCAAGCAGACAGGAGAGGTAGTTTTTGTTTTCAAATACATAACTCTCTATGTCAAGGTCTTTAAAAACATCTGTTCGCATCGTGACAAGTTCACGCGATAAAAAAGCTTTTTCTCTACTCTCTAAAAGAAGATTTTGTATACGAGGTGTACCAGAGTTTTCCAAGTCATCATAAATGGCCTCAAGTGTATGGTACTTGTTAATGAGCTTAGACGCCCCTACTTTTCCTATGCCTTTTACGCCAGGTACATTATCAGAAGAGTCTCCCATTATGGCTTGAAAATCGATAAAATCCTGCGGTTTCACACCAAATTTATCGACACAGGCTTGTTCATCCACCACCGCACGCTTCACGGAATCATACATCTCCACTTTGCCATCTTCTATCATCTGATAAAGATCTTTATCATGGGAAACGATGCGGACTTTCATTCCTTTTTCTTTAGCAAACTTGGTGACCGTCGTGATGACATCATCTGCTTCAAACCCTTCACGTGAAAGATTGGCAAAGCCCATCTGTTCTATCCACTCTATGGCAATAGGAAGTTGTTTGACAAGATCGTCAGGTGCAGGATCGCGATTGGCTTTATATTCGGGATATATATCATTTCTAAATGTCTTTCCCTTTGTATCTAGCGCAAAAACCAAATAATCTGTACTGTGATCACGATGGAGAGCATGTACCAAGTTGGCAAACCCTGTAAGTAATCCTGTTGGAAACCCTTCAGAATTACGTAAAGGAGGAAGTGCGAAATAAGAACGGAAGAAGAAACCAAAGGTATCTATAATTGTGATAGTTTTCAAAATAAGCCTAGTTTTTTATGTATTTTAGCTTATTCTCTTTTAGAAATGCTTTCATAATGATTAACTTAACCTTAACAACTAAGATGTTAGTATTTTGTATTATACTAGATAAAGCCAAACTATCTGTGAAGATAGGACGGAAAGCCGCGGGTCTTTTTAAGATAGTCGGGTTACTTATATAGAAACTTTAACGCATGCGTAAAGTAAACTAATGAGAAACCTTGATAATTACAACCCAACAATGGATAGAAGAATGAATAGATCAACAAAAATGACCCCTAAAATTCCAACCCAATCTATGCCTAAAAATCAAGCCAAAGCTATGCCTAAAAAGTTTGGACAGCAAGATGTTGACCTTGCGCAAACACCCCTCTTTTTTCCTGAAGGTTTTGAAAAGATATTTCTGTTTATCTATTTTATTACACTTCCATACATTGCAGGGCTTTTCTTTCTTTTCTTTTATGTTGCAGAAGGAAGTATAGATTTATTTGTATCACTTAACGATCAATCCTCTTTCATGTTAACATGGACCATAGGATATGAGATCATCGCCGCTATTATCATCCTTTCTATTGTAAAGATGGCAATAGGTTTTGCAAATGAGAGTAGAAAACCAAGCGCAAAAAAACAGTTTAGAAGACCTTAGGCAACCCTAATAATAGCTGCCCTTCTATTTAACTTAACTCTTTAGCCAGATACTCGCCGGTATAAGACTTTGTCTCTTTGTATTCTTTGGCTAACTTTTCAGGTGAACCTTCAGCAATGATCAGTCCACCTTTATTTCCGCCTTCAGGTCCCATATCTATAATATAGTCTGCATTTTTAACCATATCAAGGTTGTGTTCGATCACCACCACTGAATTACCCAGTTCAACTAAGTGATGTAAAACACCTGTGAGTCTGTCTACATCTGCAAAGTGAAGTCCCGTAGTAGGTTCATCTAAAATATAAAGTGTATTACCCGTATCTTTTCGGCTCAGTTCTTTACTCAATTTGATACGCTGTGCTTCCCCGCCTGAAAGTGTCGTTGCATTTTGTCCTAAAGTAATGTAGTCCAGCCCCACATCCCTTAATGTTTTGAGCTTTACTGCGATCATAGGAATAGCTTTGAAGAACTCAAGTGCTTCCCCCACGCTCATGCCCAGTACATCAGCTATAGATTTGCCTTTGTAACGTACTTCAAGTGTTTGCGCATTATAACGTGTACCGTTACAGGTATCACAACTCACCAGTACATCGGGTAAAAAGTGCATCTCTATTTTTATCTGTCCGTCACCCTGACATTTCTCACAACGTCCGCCTTTGACATTAAAAGAAAAACGTCCTATTTTGTATCCTCTGAGTTCTGCTTCTTTTGTTTGGGCAAAAAGTTTACGTATCTCATCCATGATCCCTGTATAAGTAGCAGGGTTTGAACGAGGTGTACGTCCAATAGGACTTTGATCCAGATAGATGACTTTATCCAGTTTTTCAAGTCCCGTTATCTCTACGCCATCTACTTTATTGACCTTTTTTGCACGGTTAAGTAACTCTCTCGCCACAGGGAGTAAAGTTTGAAGTATCAATGAAGATTTACCAGATCCACTTACACCCGTAATACATACAAAATTTTGTAAAGGTATTTTTGCATCAAGTTTTTCAATATTATTCAGGGTTACATTTTTAATCTCTATCCACTCTTTTTGAAGGTTATCATGCGAATATGTAATGTCTTTTCTACCGTACATATAGTCCGCAGTCAGTGTTTTGGCTTTCGCAAGTTTTTTCGCATCACCGGAAAATACCACTTCTCCACCAAACTCCCCTGCTCCAGGACCAATATCTATGATGTAGTCTGCTGCAAGAATCGTTTCTTTATCATGCTCTACAACAATGACTGAATTACCTTTGTCACGTAATGAATTAAGGGTACGTATGAGTTTCATCGTGTCTCTTTCATGCAAACCAATACTTGGCTCATCCAATACATACATTACACCCGTAAGACCCGAACCTATCTGAGAAGCAATACGTATACGCTGTGCTTCACCTCCGGAAATACTTCTGGCATCACGATTTAAAGTAATATAGCCTAATCCAACATCATACAAAAAGTACAGTCTTTCATAGAGCTCTTTAAGTATGGATTCAGCGATCATTTTCTGCTGCTCAGTGAGATGAGAAAAAGAGTTTTTATCTTCAAAATAGGCATACGATTTCTCTATAGGCATAGAGATAATATCTGCGATATTCTTCCCTTCTATCTTCACAGACAAAGAACGGGGTCTCAAACGATGACCATCACACTTGTCACACACTTTTTCTGTCATATATTCTGAGAGGTCTTTTTCATCTTTGAACATATCGTGTGCAAATTTAATAACACCCGGCCATTCACGTTTGAGCTTGTGACGTTTCCAGGTAAAGTCTACAGAACCACCATTACCATAGAGTATGGCTTTTTGCTGGTGTGTTTCAAGTTCACCATAGGGTGTTTTAATATCTATATCATTTTGTTCACAAAAAGCATTCAGAAACTTCGTATAATAGCTCTTGTTAAAGCCATACATGATCTTTACAGCACCCTTATCAATGCAAAGAGAAGAGTCGATCACCTTTTTAAGATCAATGGCATAACGTATCCCCAGTCCGTCACAGGCGGGACAAGCACCTTTAGGCGAGTTAAAAGAAAAACTGACAGGTTCTAAAGGTTCAAAACTCAACTTACAGTCAAAACAGGCCAAATGCTCTGAATAGTGCATATGCTGTCTTTCAAAGTCGATCTCTTTAAAGTTGAGTACTTCGATCTCAAGTTCACCATAACTCTCTTTGAGTGCTTTTTCAACATCCTGACCTATACGGTCACGGCTCTCTTCTTTCACTACCACTCTGTCAACAACTACTTTAATAGTATGTTTCTTTGTTTTTGAAAGTTCAATCTCATCATCAAGACGTACCATCACACCATCTATCATGGCTCTAATGTACCCTTTATGGCGAAGCGACTCCAGCATATCCGCAAAAGTACCTTTTTTCTCTTTTACCAATGGTGCCATAATGATAAGTTTAGCCCCATCAGGTAGTTTTAACACTTCCTCGATGATATCTGAAGCAGACATGGAAGAGATAGGTTTGCCACACTCATGACAGTGCTGTTCTCCTACACGTGAAAAAAGTAATCTCAAATAATCATAGATCTCTGTGATCGTACCCACTGTAGAACGTGGATTTTTAGATGTAGTTTTTTGATCAATCGCGATGGCAGGGGTAAGCCCTTCTATCTTATCAACTTCAGGTTTACCCACACGTCCTAAAAACTGTCTGGCATAAGAGGAAAGTGATTCAATGTAACGTCTTTGCCCCTCCGCATACAGTGTAGAGAATGCCAATGTTGATTTACCCGATCCTGATATACCGGTCACAACTACCAATTTATTTTTAGGGATGCTTATATCAATATTTTTTAAGTTATTTTCTCTTGCACCGTAAACATGTATCATATCTTGCTTTTTTACTGCCATAATTCTCCAAATTTCTAATTTCTAATTTCTAATTTCTAATTTCTAATTTTATCAAAACCATATTTTTTTAACCAACATAGCCAAAGCAAACACATACAGTGCTAAAAGTGCCATTTTATGATTTTTAGAAGTAATATGGTCTTTTAACCATATCCCTATCCAAACACCTAACAAAGATGCCACCGCTACAATCAATGCATTGGAGAAGTCAATACTGCCGGAACTAACTCTACTGATCATTCCCGCAACAGAAGAGAAGACCACAAAAAACAGTCCTGCACTCACTGCTTTTTTAAGAGGATAATGCAACAAACCTACTAAAAGCGGTGTCAATATGATCGATCCTCCAATACCCAGTGTCATGGAAAATATACCTATACCTACTCCAAGGGCAAAGAGCAAAGCTTTATTGAGAGATTTTGTCTGACTGTCATCTTCATGATTTGGGGAGAAGAAGAGTCTGAACAGTGCAAAAATCAGTAAGCCCATGAATGTAAACTGTAATACTGTATCTGAGGTATACTGTGTAACATAAGCACCGATATACCCACCTAAGAATCCACCAAGACCTGCAAAGATACCCTCTCCAAGTACAAGACAGCCTTTTTTATGATTAAGATAAGACCCGTAAACAGAAGAAAAAACCATTTGAACAATAGAAATACCAATAGCATCTTTAATATCGATACCCAGGACCAAAAGTATAGGCACAAGGATCATTCCTCCACCAATGCCAAAAAATCCTGACATTGTACCTATGAATACACCAACAAGTATGAGTTCTACTATCATTTAACGACTCCAAAAATTAACTTGGCAGTATAGCATTATTATGTTCTGATCTGAGAGATGTTTTCTATAATGATAAGATCATATTTATTACATTTAGAATTTATTTACATAATAAAATTGATTAAAATAATTTTACATAGTTATTAGATATATGTATTCCAAAATATTAATTATTTTTGAATCTTTTACACTAATTCTGATATACTTAAGTCTAGATAAACTTCAGGGAAATATGGACATGGCATTTATGAAAAAAATATTTAGACATTCACTGGTTATTTTGAGTATTGTTATACTTTCTCTTATGATCTATACAGTCATAGGTCTTATTGAAACTGGACACAAAGCCAAGGTATTAAAAACAGATTATGCCCAACTGCATAGTGTAGAGTTTGGACTTTTCAACTCTTCCGTTTGGATAGATAGGATTTCAGATGTTGTGGACCAGAAAATCGATGAATTTGATTTTACCGAAACAAGTCGAGCTGAAATAAAAACATACATTGAGACCATACTAGATACACTCATCGTTGAAGCAGATAGAAGTGTAAGAAAACGCAATAAAAACAAAAGTGGTTTTTTTAACAGTCTCTTGGGTGACACAAAACAATTGGTAACCGATTCACTTTTAGACATTAAAGATTTGAGAAAGCGGGTCCCTGAATTTACAGATACGATCCTCAATGAACTTGAAAGATCCGATAATCAAAAAATCCTCAAAAAAGTAATGCGAGATAAACTGCGTGAATTTACTAAAAATAATGTTTCGCCTACAGATATCTCTAGTTATACTGACATCTTAAAACGTTATAATACAGATAGTTTTGAAGCGTGTACCATAGTCCTTGACGGTACTCTGGCGCAAAATACAGAAGATATGAACAACGCTGCCAACCTGATCTTATCATTGGCTGCTCTACTGATCATACTTGTCCTTATACAAGGTACAATGCTTGGATCCATTACCCTCTTTTTACTCACAGCAACCAGTGTCGTATTGCTTATACCCGGTCTGTTCCTTCCTATGATCGATATAGAAGCAAAAATAGCAAAATTCCATTTTACCATCCTTGAGAAACCCATTATATTTACAGACCAGGTCATCTTCTTTCAAACCAAAAGTATTTCAGATCTTGTCAGGCTTTTATTAGAATATCAGGAAGCTAAAATGATCTTTGTAGGTGTCTTATTGACACTGTTCAGTGTTATCTTCCCATTCCTGAAACTTGTCTCTACCTATCTCTACTTCTATAGCAGAAGCTTTATAGGAAACAATGCTGTTGTACGTTTTTTCGCTCTTAAGTCAACCAAATGGTCCATGGCAGATGTCATGGTAGTCTCTATCTTTATGGCTTATCTCGGTCTTGACGGTATTATTGAACATGAAATGAAAGACCTTGAACAAAGAAGTCTTCCTATCAATGTGATCACTACCAATGACACCCATTTAAATGTAGGGTTTTTCCTCTTCCTTGGCTTTGTTATATGTAGTTTTGTACTCTCAGTACTTGTAGAGAGGTCACGCAGTAAAGAGTCCTAAAGGGAACCTCTAAGAATAGGTAACACCCACAATGGATTTTGAAAATGTAAGATTTTGTAAGAGACTTTCAAGTCCTAGCCATAGCTAAGACGAAGTAAGTATCTTGTGAAAGATTGCCTTTTCAAAGTCCACCCTTCGGGCATCACTAGCTTTCGCCTATGCGTTGTTACTCTTTTTCGACTTAGCGAAGGCTAGGTCTGTAAAGAGTGCCTAGCCTAGACAAAAGCTAGTGATGTTGTGGGTATTACCTATTCTTAGAGGTTCCCTAGATATACATGAACTGTGAGAGAAAAATAATAGTCACAACAAAAGCAAACGGTAACACGTGGCTTTTAAAGACTAAAGGCTGGATACCAAGATAGACTTGGGCAAAACCTCTGATACCCAGCCAGATACCCAGAAAAGCTTTTAAAGAGAGCATCATTTGAAATGAGCTCATCCCCTCTTCTCCTATGCTACCAAACACTTGTGTGATCAGATAAAGTCCTGTCAATACAGCTACAAGAAGACTAGGCGGTACAACCTTACGTACAACCTTCATAAATGATTCACGTATGCTTTTATGTTCTTCTTCATTGTATGACGCTTTAATATGCACTAAAAAGAGATTATCAACGATGAGAAAACCGCCATAGATAAATGCGGCAAAAAGATGTATGGTTTTAATAAGTACAAAAGTCATAGTGTTATCCTGATTTTTGAAGAGATTATAGTCTATCTACGTCACAGTCTATTTGATATATATCAAGAAGCATTATACAGTAATGAATGCTTGGGAGAAAAAGGCTTCTATCGCCTCTCTCATCTCTTTAGGGTCTTCTATACGGTTCACATCATTTCTAAAGGCTGAGGCACCCTTGTACCCTGCTTTAGAATAGGAGTGTAGATTTTTTCTAAACACGATAGCACCATACTTGTCATAATGGGCTATCATTTGATCATAATGCTCCAAAACTACTTCTTTGATAAGTTCAGGTGTGGGTTCATCCATCCCCTCAGTAATTTGTTTAAATATCCAGGGTTTACCTACCGCCGCACGCCCTATCATTACACCATTGGCACCTGTATGTTCAAGTACCCATTTTACTTTGGCAGGAGAGTCTATGTCACCGTTGGCTAGTACAGGTATGGAGACGGCCTGTTTGACCTCTGCAATGGCATCATAATCAACTGCTGCCTTATATCTCCCCGCTCTTGTTCTTCCATGTACTGCAATATAATCAGCACCACTTTCCTGACAGAGCCTTGCGATCTCTTCATGGTTTTTTTCATTAAAACCCAAACGGAACTTTACAGAAGTGTATTCTTTGTTAGAATACTTCTTAATGGTCTCTATGACTTTTGCCATTTGAGGCAAGTCAGTCAGCAAAGAAGAGCCTTGAAGATTGTTTACCACTTTGGGTGCAGGACAGCCACAGTTTAGATCTATCGTTGTTACATCATCTCTTTCATTAATGATCTCTACTGCTCGCTTAATGACATCCAGGTCTGATCCTGCAATTTGTATAGCGTAGGGATTTTCAATGGGACTTTTTTCTAACATACGGTGTGTTTTTTTAGAGTTGTGTACCAATGCATTGGAGCTTATCATTTCAGATACAGTCAGGTCGACACCAAATTTCTTAACAACAGAACGGAAAGGAAGGTCAGTAAAGCCCGCGAGAGGGGCTAAGACGTAAAGAGGTTTAGAAAAATCAAGAGTAGCCATAGAGAACGTTTGCTTAATACTCTTTTGATTTCGTACACACAGCATGTATATCTATAATGTCTTCTAGTCTATATTTACTGTGCATATTTTTAAGTTCATAAAAGGCTCTGAATTTCATAAAGTCATCCTCTTCATATTCTTCAAAGTAAATACCTACCTGCTCCAAAAGCTCATATTCAAACAAAAGATATAAATAGGCATTTTGCGCTTTTTCGTTATCTTTCTGGAAATTTCTAAACAGTGTCAGATTTTCTTCGGGTTTAAAGTATTTTTTAGTCACTATAGCCATATCAACAAAGTCGCTGCAGTTGAGATCAAGTGCCTGAACAAAATCTGTTAGAACCTCCGGAGTGAGTTCAAGATCATTCTCTGAATTCACACGTTTTAACATCATTAAAAAGTTTTTTACATCAAATACTTTTGCATATTTTTGAGCATTGGTGAAATTTTCTTTACGTGCAAATACTTCAAGTGCCTGTGCTCCTACTGCCAGAGAATACTCCGAAGTAGACTTCATAACATCTTCAGGAAACTTTTCATCTAATTCAAGACGATTGAGTCTGTTTTGTATCAAAATGGGGTTACCGGCATTAAAGACTTTAGACATTTTTTCTTCTTTTAAGTCAATATATTCACCTTTTTTAATTTTCTGTATGATATTAACAACATGTGAAAGTCTTGGATTCAAGTGCTCCACATTGTCAGATAGATCAAGAGAAGCTTTTCCCAGGATACATGCAGAATTTCCGATATCATCAATACCGTATTTTTGTTTTTTTGGCTCATTAACCAAAGACCAATAGAGTGCATCTTCCAAGGTATTTGTGTCTTTTTCCCATTTTTTAAGTAAAAAATAGTTTTTTAATCCATAAAAAAATATATGAATGACCGTGAAAAGAAATAAAATGATCATGGGTAAAATAACCCAAATTGCTATAGGGAAATTAAAATTAATTCCCATTAATTCCATTGCATAATGATCTGGATTCATTGTATAAGTAAATGCACCCACTATTCCAATAAGTACCAATGCGGCAAAAATATATAACCCTAATCTCATTTTATCTCCCTAATTATCTTAAAATATATAAGACTATTTGGTATTTTTTTGTTCTTTTTCACTTATCTCACGACATGTGATACAAAAGCGAGCGAAGTTTTTTACTTCTAACCGTGGTAAGCCTATAGGCTCCTCACACATTTCACATATACCAAATATTCCTTGCTTTATTTTATCTAAAGCAAGTTCAATTTCGTTTAATTCTTTACGTTGCTGCACTAAAATCGCACTATCTATAATGGTTTCGGCAGATGCTGCTGCATAATCACCCTCATCATTCAACTCAAGATCTCTCATTCCATCCATTTCAAGTGATGTACCTCTAAGATTCTTATCTATCTGTACTCTTCTGTCTAATAACTTATTTTGAAAATCTTCTAACTCTACTTCTGTTAACATCAAGGGTTTCCTATTTATGATATGGGTGATTATTGTTGATAGTAAGACCTCTAAAGATCTGTTCCATCAATACAACCTTCACAAG
>RCND010001853.1_pt1 | contig 11862 bp, 8 predicted proteins | sample 2041351 | NCBI WGS metagenome assembly RCND01 (sample SAMN09708230, study PRJNA481090) | Marine sediment metagenome, whole genome shotgun sequencing project. | biome: marine sediment; feature: ocean; material: sediment; isolation source: Sewage treatment plant 12B marine sediment (STP12B) ...
GTGAACAGGGAGCCTGGGTAATCGATATGGATGGTGATAAGGTGACCCCATTGGTGGGCAGGGAGGAGTGTGCGTTTGTGGTATTTGATGATACAACTGCCCGTTGTACTATTGAGCAGGCCTATGATGAAGGAGCTATATCTTTCCGGAAACCCATCTCATGCCACCTCTATCCCATTCGTGTATCTAAATTGAAACAGGGTATTGCATTAAACTACCACCAGTGGAGTATTTGCGAATCTGCAAGGATATTGGGAAAGAAAGAAGGGCTTCCGGTTTTCAGGTTCCTGAAGGATCCGATCATCAGGGTATTTGGTGAGGAATTTTACAAAGAGCTTGAGATTGTTTATAGCGAGCTGATAGAGAAGCCTTGATACAGTTTGTGACACTTATAATATATATGATCATATGGAAACAATAAAAAATTATGTAGAGAAGCACAGGGACCGTTTTCTGGAGGAGCTTTTTGAGCTGATCAGAATTCCATCCATCAGTTCCAATACTGAAGCTAAAGACACCATGTTTGAAACGGCGGGACATATAAAGGATGTCCTGATGAAAGCAGGGGCCGATCATGCTGAAGTAAAAGAAACCACGGGATGGCCGGTTGTCTACGGATACAAAATGATTGATGAGTCACTTCCAACAGTACTGGTATATGGGCACTATGATGTACAGCCTGTTGAGCCTCTGGAACTCTGGGATTCCCCACCTTTCGAACCTGAGGTGCGGGATGGGAAGATCTATGCGCGTGGAGCAGACGATGACAAAGGGCAACTTTTTATGCATGTGAAAGCCTTTGAGATGATGAATGCTCTGGGAACTCTTACATGTAATGTGAAATTTATGATTGAAGGTGAGGAAGAGATTGGTTCTCCAAGCCTGAAGCAGTTTTGTAAAGAAAACAAGGAGCTGCTCAAAGCTGATATTATCCTGATCTCAGATACCACCATGATTGCCCAGGATATTCCTTCCATTACAGTGGGTCTTCGTGGTCTGAGCTACATGGAAGTTGAGCTTACGGGCCCTAACCGCGACCTTCATTCAGGCCTTTACGGAGGTGCCGTGGGGAATCCGGCCAACTTGCTTACAAAGATGATAGCTTCTCTGACCGATGAGAATAATCATATTGCCATCCCCGGTTTTTATGATGATGTAACGGAGGTGTCAGATAGCGAACGTGTTGAGATGGCCAAGGCCCCCTTTAGCTTGAATGAGTATAGAAAAGCGCTGGACATTGACCAGGTCGTGGGTGAAAAGGGCTTCTCCACGAATGAAAGAACCGGGATCAGGCCCAGCCTGGATGTGAACGGAATCTGGTCGGGCTATACTGGTGAAGGCGCCAAAACAGTGCTGCCATCATTAGCCTATGCCAAGATCTCCATGCGACTGGTTCCCAACCAGGATTCGAAAAAGATCGATGAACTCTTTATCAAACACCTGGAGAGCATTGCTCCCGAAGGGACAAAGGTAAAAGTTAAGAGCCTGCACGGTGGACAGGGCTATGTGACTCCCATCGATTTTCCGGCCTACAGGGCTGCGAGCCGTGCCATTGAGGAGAGCTTCGGTAAAACTCCCATCCCGGTTCGAAGCGGTGGAAGTATTCCTATTGTGTCTGATTTTGAAGAGGTTTTGGGAATCAAGTCCATTTTAATGGGTTTTGGCCTGGATTCAGATGCCATCCATTCGCCAAATGAAAATTATCCTCTGTTCAATTTCTACAAGGGAATCGAAACTATTCCTCTGTTCTACAAGTATTTTGTTGAGGAGATGGACTAGTTTCAAGAGATAAGAAAGTATACCCTAAGCCGCCGGAATAGCTCCGGTGGCTTTTTTATTACTTACTATTTTTGCCAAAAAGATCTAAATATTTAAAAATATGCCAAAAATGAATAAAGAAATTATTTTGAGCGCTATAAAATAGGGGGTGTAGTTGAAAAAAAGTATATATTTACATCTTCAAGCCCTAAATAATTCATACAAACATAATTTATTCTATTATGGCGATTATAAGATTTAAAGCACTGGAACAAGTTTTTGATAGAAAACCTGTTCATACACCCCCTCCTTCAGGCAAAACATCGGACTACTATGCGATCAATGTATTTGACAGGGCGAAGATGCAGAAGTATCTAGCCAAGGATGCTTATAATCATGTAATGGATGCCATGGATAAGGGCACTCCCATTGACAGGAGAAAAGCTGATTCTGTTGCTGCAGGTATGAAAGCATGGGCCAGTGAACGGGGAGCCACACATTATACACACTGGTTCCAGCCTCTGACTGGTGGAACAGCAGAGAAGCACGATGCCTTTATTCACCCCACCAGCCATGGTGGAGTGGTAGAAACTTTTTCCGGTAGTGCACTGGCACAGCAGGAACCCGATGCATCTTCTTTCCCCAGTGGAGGTATCAGGAACACCTTCGAGGCGCGCGGCTATACGGCCTGGGATCCCACTTCCCCAGCTTTTATTTTAGACAATACTCTGAGTATTCCAACAATATTTATCTCCTATACCGGTGAGGCCCTTGATCAGAAAGCTCCGCTGCTGAAGGCATTGAATGTTGTAGATAAGGCTGCTACGGAAGTTTGCCAGCTCTTTGACAAGAATGTGACCAAGGTCAATGCAAACCTGGGTTGGGAGCAGGAGTACTTCCTTATTGATGAAGCACTTTACTATGCACGCCCAGATCTGGCGCTTACAGGCCGTACGCTGATGGGTCATGCTTCGGCCAAGGACCAGCAGCTTGATGACCACTATTTCGGCTCCATTCCGGAGCGTGTGATGGCCTTTATGCACGACCTGGAAGCCGAGGCTTACAAGCTGGGGATTCCTGTGAAGACCCGTCACAATGAAGTGGCCCCCAACCAGTACGAACTGGCTCCGGTTTTCGAGGAATGTAATCTGGCAGTGGATCACAATGTGCTGCTGATGGACCTGATGACCAAGGTCTGCAGGCACCATGGTTTCAGGGTCTTGTTTCACGAGAAACCATTCAAAGGTGTGAACGGAACAGGAAAACATAACAACTGGTCCTTATCGACCGATACCGGTGTGATTCTTCACTCTCCCGGAAAGAATCCCAAGTCGAACCTGCAGTTTCTGACCTATGTTGTAAATACTGTAAAGGCGGTATATGATCACCAGGATTTGTTGCGGGCCAGTGTTGCTTCTGCTTCCAATGCCCACCGTCTGGGTGCCAATGAAGCTCCCCCTGCCATTCTCTCCTGCTTCCTGGGCACTGAGGTTTCGGCCATGCTTGACCAGCTGGAAGAGCAGGTGACCTCCAAGAAGATGACTCCGGATGAAAAGACCGCTCTGAAGCTGGATATCGGGAAGATTCCCGAGATTCTGCTGGACAATACAGACAGGAACAGGACCTCGCCCTTTGCATTTACCGGAAACAGGTTTGAGTTCAGGGCAGTGGGTGGTACTTGCAACCCAGCCACCCCTATGACTGTATTGAATGCTGCCATTGCAAAACAACTGATTGATTTTAAATCTGAGGTTGATGTGCTGATCGAAGATGGTGTGAAGAAAGATGAGGCCATCTTCCAGGTCCTCAGGGAGTATATTATTGCCTCCAAAGCGATCCGTTTCGAAGGTGATAATTATAGTGATGACTGGATCAAGGAGGCGGCTAAACGGGGACTCACCAATATCACTGATGTGCCTGAAGCACTTTCAGCCTACCTTTCGGATAAATCCAAGAAGCTTTTCTTTGATCTTGGGATCTTCTCAGAGGCTGAGCTGGAAGGACGTGTGGAAGTAATGTTCGAACAGTACACCATGAAGATACAGATCGAGGCCAGGGTTCTGGGCGATCTGGCTTTGAACCACATTGTACCCACAGCTGTGAAGTACCAGAACAGGCTGATGGAGAACGTTCTTGGGCTGAAAGAGATCTATGGCGAGGAGTATAAGACCCTGGCCGGTAACAGGATCGAGCTGATAAAGGAGATTTCCGACCATGTGACTGCCATAAAGATTGGTGTCAATGAGATGGTTGAAGCCAGGAAAAAGGCCAATAAGTTGGGAGATGAGAAGGCAAAATCAAGGGCCTATTCCAAAATCGTATTTCCATTCCTTGATAAGATTCGTACTCATATCGATAAGCTGGAGCTTATTGTGGATGATGAGATCTGGCCCCTGCCCAAATACAGGGAGTTACTGTTCTCAAGTTAAATTAAACATATTGCCATATTCTCAAGGGCCCTCCGTATACTACGGGGGGCTTTTTTCGTTTTATAATCAGAGAAAAAAAGGTAATTTTATCAAATTGACAAAACGGCAATCAACCATGAAGCATTTCATAAGGGTATTTTCACTGGTCATTATGGCTATGTTACTGATTACTACACCTGCAGATGCGCAGAAAAAGCAGAAGGATTCCAGGGCTCAGGCTGCTTTCCATGCAGGAGAGTATTTTGAGGCCATTGATCTGTATAAGAATGCGGTGAATAAAGTGAGTGATAAAACACAAAAGACCGCAATCCTATTTAAGATTGGAGAGTGCTACAGGATACTTGGTGATGCACGTTCGGCCGAACTCTGGTATAAAAAAGCCATCAGGGAAGATTACCAGGATCCTATAATTTATCTCAGGTATGGGCAGATGATGCTTATCAATGAGAAGTACCAGGAAGCTGAGGAGCAGTATAAACAATATAAGGAGCTGGTTCCGGATGACCCACGCGGAAACGTAGGTATTGAGTCCTGCGAAGCAGCCGTCACCTGGAAGGATAATCCTACAGGCTATCTTGTGGAGAACATGCGCTATTTTAATTCCAGGCAGCGGGATTTTAGTCCCGGTTATGTGAATGAAGAATATACAGAGCTTTATTTCACATCGACCCGGGAAGATGCCACAGGAAATGAAACTCACGGTGCAACGGGACAGAATTTTGCTGATCTCTTTTCTTCAACGCTTGACAGAAAAGGGAAATGGAGTGTGCCGGTTCCTGTGGAGAGCCTGAATTCGGAGTTTGAGGAAGGGACACCATGTATCTCATCCGATTTCTCCACGCTTTATTTTACCAGGTGCAAGAAAGGAAAAAATCAACAGCTGGGTTGCCAGATTCTTAGTGCCACTTTCAGTGCAGGGGAGTGGTCTGAACCAAAGACTGAACTTGAAGAGCTGGGAGATAGTGTGACCAATGCACATCCAGCCATATCGAACGATGGTCTGACGCTCTATTTTGTTTCTGATATGCCTGGTGGCATAGGTGAGAATGATCTCTGGAAGGTGAGCCGAGAAAGCCTGGGCGGAAGCTGGGGTAAACCGGTAAACCTTGGGGAGGAGATCAATACCCCTGGAAATGAGCTTTATCCATTTATGCACAGCGACGGATCGCTATATTTCTCTACCGACAGCAGGGTAGGGCTTGGTGGTCTCGATATTTATAAAGCTACCATTGATGAGACAGGAAGCTGGAGGCTTGAGAATATGAAACCTCCCATTAATTCATCCGAGGATGATTTTGGGATCGTGTTTGAAGCGGATGTTGAAAGAGGCTTCTTTAGCTCCTCAAGGAAAGGCAGGGGCAACGATGATATCTTCTCCTTTGTACTACCACCCCTGGAATTCTCTGTAAACGGTGTGGTAAAGGATGAAAAAAATGACCAGATACTTGCTGGTTCAAAAGTTAAATCGGTGGGAAGTGACGGGATTACTATTGAGGCCACAAGTAGCGATGAGGGAACATTCAGGTTTATGCTCAAGCCCTCTACCGACTATGTTTTTATTGCCAGTCAGCCCGGCTATCTGAATGGCAAGGAGCGGGAATCGACACGGGGAATGGATCAGAGCAATGACTTCGAGGTGACCATCTATCTGGCTTCTACTACCCAGGTAATTGAACTGCCAAATATCTTTTATGACTTTGCAAAATGGGATTTGAGGCCCGAGTCGATGGTTTCCCTGGATAACCTGGTGGAGACATTAAATGATAATCCCAATGTGACCATTGAGCTGATGTCGCATACAGACGCAAGGGGAACTCCTGCAGATAACCAGGAGTTATCGCAAAAGAGAGCACAGTCAGTTGTGGATTACCTGATATCCAAGGGGATCGCCGCCGACAGGTTAGAGGCCAAAGGTTATGGAGAGTCTCAACCCAAAGTGGTGGATGATAAAGTGCTATCGCAATATGATTTTCTTGAGCTTGAAGATGTTATGACAGATGCTTTCATTAATCAGTTGGAGGGCGCAGAGCTTCAGGAAAGGGCCCACCAGGTGAATCGGCGTACCGAGTTTAGAGTACTCTCAACAGAATATATACCACAAAATTAGTCGAGATGAGTCAATCTTCCCGGTACCTGCAGCGTGGAGTTTCCTCCGGCAAGGAGGATGTGCATCAGGCTATCAAACATGTGGATAAGGGCCTCTTTCCGGGTGCCTTCTGCAAGGTCATTCCGGATATGCTTACCGGCGATCCCGATCACTGCCTTGTGATGCATGCCGATGGTGCCGGCACAAAATCTTCACTGGCATATGTTTACTGGAAAGAGACTGGGGATATTTCTGTTTGGAAAGGGATCGCCCAGGATGCCATTGTTATGAATCTGGATGATATGCTCTGTGTTGGAATTACAGGAGATATTCTTCTCTCGTCAACCATAGGAAGGAATAAAAGTAAGATTCCGGGGGAGGTCATTTCAGCAATAATTAATGGTACAGAAGAGATTCTGTCGGAACTTCGAGAGCAGGGAGTACCTGTATATAGTACAGGTGGAGAGACTGCCGATGTGGGTGATCTTGTAAGGACCATTATTGTGGATTCAACGGTGGTAGCAAGATCCAGACGCTCAGATATCATCGAGAACCGTATTGTTCCCGGGAATGTGATTGTTGGACTTTCATCCTCCGGACAGGCTACTTATGAAGATAGCTACAACGGTGGAATGGGAAGCAATGGTCTGACATCGGCCCGTCACGATGTTTTCGGAGCCTATCTTGCAGCAAAATACCCCGAGAGTTTTGATCCGGATGTTCCTGCAGAGCTTGTATATTCGGGAAGTAAAACGCTTACCGAATCCATTGAAAGCGTCGGACTTGATGCAGGAAAACTGGTGCTTTCACCGACCCGGACTTATGCACCGGTGATCAGGGAGGTGCTTGAGCATTACAGAGACCGGATCGACGGGATGATCCATTGTTCGGGTGGAGCCCAGACAAAAGTGTTGCATTTTGCTCATAAGGTTCATATAATTAAAGATAATTTGTTTCCCGTGCCTCCATTGTTTGAGATGATTCAGAAGGAGTCCGGCACCAGGTGGAAAGAGATGTACCAGGTATTTAATATGGGGCACCGCTTTGAGATATATACAGATAGTAAGAGTGCCGGTGGTATCATTGAACTGGCCGGGAAGTACGGAATCGACGCCAGAATTGTGGGTCGTTGTGAACATTCCGAAGAGAAGAGGCTTACCATAAGTGGTGAGCAGGGAACATACAAGTATTAAGTAAAGACAGAGGCATGGAGGAAAATATGATACTCTCCCGTTTAGAGGGAGTTAAGCAGCGGTTCGAGGAGGTAGGTCAGTTAATTACAGATCCGTCCATTATCTCCGATATGAAGCGGTATGTGAGCTTAAACCGGGAGTATAAGCAATTGGAGCCTGTTGTGGAAGCCATGAATGCGTACCGGGGTTTGCTGAGCAATATTGAAAGTGCCAAGGAGATGCTGGCAGAAGAGAAGGATGAAGAGATGAAGGAGATGGCCAGGGAGGAACTTGATCTCAATCAGCAACAACTGGGGCCCCTTGAGGAGGAAATTAAACTACTGCTTCTGCCCCGTGATCCGGAGGATGAAAAGAATGCCATTGTGGAGATACGTGCAGGTACCGGTGGAGATGAAGCCAGTATTTTTGCAGGGGATATCTACAGGATGTATTCCAAGTTTTTTGAGACGAAGGGATGGAAAGCTTCTACCACCAGCTTTACCGAAGGGACTGTTGGAGGATACAAGGAGATTATTATGAATGTTACCGGTAACGGGGTCTACGGGATCATGAAATATGAGTCGGGTGTTCACCGTGTTCAACGGGTTCCACAGACCGAAACCCAGGGAAGGGTACATACATCGGCAGCCACCGTGGCGGTTCTGCCCGAGGCCGAAGAATTTGAGGTAGAAGTAAAACAATCCGATATCCGGAAGGATACCTACTGCTCCTCGGGCCCTGGCGGACAGTCGGTAAATACGACCTATTCAGCCATCCGTCTGACCCATATTCCCACTGGGATCGTAGTGACCTGCCAGGATGAGAAGTCGCAGATAAAGAACCTGGATAAAGCCATGAAGGAGCTTAGGTCCAGGCTCTATAGTCTGGAGTATCAGAAACGGATGGATGAGATATCATCAAAGCGAAAGACCATGGTATCATCGGGCGACCGTTCAGCCAAAATCCGCACCTACAATTATTCACAGGGGAGGGTGACAGATCACCGCATCAACCTGACACTTTATAATCTTCAGGCCATTATTAATGGCGATATACAGGAAATCATCGAAAAACTTCAGATGGCAGAAAATGCAGAACGTTTGAAAGAGAGCGGTATGCAATAATAATTAAGCACATGAACGCCGAAGAACTATTCAGGAACATCAAGCGGAAAAAGAGTTTTCTTTGTGTCGGACTCGACACCGATTACAAGAAGATCCCTAAAATGCTTCTCCATATGGAGTACCCTGTATTTGAGTTTAATAAGCAGATTATTGATGCTACACATGAATATGCTGTGGCTTATAAACCCAACCTGGCATTTTATGAAATGTTGGGTGCCGCGGGTTACATTAGCCTGGAAATGACCATTACTTATCTCAGGGAGACCTATCCAGATCTTTTTATTATAGCAGATGCGAAAAGGGGAGATATCGGGAATACCTCTCATATGTATGCTCATGCATTTTTTAAGACCCTCGATTGTGATGCGATTACACTTTCTCCTTATATGGGTTATGATAGCATTTCTCCCTTCCTTGAGGTTGAAGGGAAGTGGGCGGTATTACTAGCACTTACTTCCAACGATGGATCTAAAGATTTTCAGCAACTCAAACTGGCGAATGATAAACTCTTGTTTGAAGAGGTGATCAGTACTTCGGCCGGATGGGGAACTGTAAATAATATTATGTATGTGGTTGGTGCCACAAAAGCTGAGGCCCTGACGCGGATCAGGACCTTGATTCCTGAACATTTTCTGCTGGTTCCCGGAGTGGGAAGCCAGGGAGGAAGTCTGAATGAGGTAGCCGAGCACGGGATGAACGACCGCTGTGGTTTGCTTGTCAATGCCAGCCGGTCGATTATCTATGCAGATGTAACCAATAAATTCGAAGATGCGGCCAGGGAAGAAGCTTCCAGGATACAATCGCAGATGGAGGAAATATTAGGAAGAAGAAAACTGATCTGAGCCTAGTGAACCATGTCTTTTACTTTGTCAGCTGCTTCTTCAAGGGTGATGGCAGAATGGACTTCAAGTCCTGATTGATCAATGAGCACTTTTGCTTCCTCAGCATTAGTTCCCTGTAGTCTGACAATCACAGGAATCTCGATTTTCCCAATGGACCTGTAAGCTTCTACAATACCTTCAGCAACCCGGTCGCAACGTACAATGCCACCAAAAATATTGATCAGAATTGCTTTCACAGCGGGATCTTTTAAAATAATTCTGAATCCGGCTTCTACGGTCTCTGCATTGGCGGTACCTCCCACATCCAGGAAATTTGCAGGTTCACCTCCCGATAGTTTGATAATATCCATGGTTGCCATGGCAAGTCCGGCTCCATTTACCATGCAGCCCACATTTCCATCCAGTTTAATAAAATTAAGATTAAACTCACCAGCCTCCACCTCGGTGGGATCTTCTTCGTTCAGGTCTCTCATGTCAGCATAATCGGCATGCCTGTAAAGTGCATTGTCATCGATATTCACCTTGGCATCAGCAGCCATGATATGATTATCAGATGTCTTGAATACAGGATTTATTTCAAAGAGTGAGGCATCGGATTTTTCATAGGCCATGTAGAGTGCCGTGGCAAACTTGCTCATCTCTTTAAAGGCTTGTCCTGATAATCCCAGGTTAAATGCAATTCGTCTTGCCTGAAAAGCCTGAATGCCTATACCCGGGTCAACCTCCTCCTTATAGATCAGGTGGGGGGTTTCTTCAGCAACTGTTTCAATATCCATTCCTCCCTCCGTGGAGTACATAATGATATTCTTACCGCTATCGCGGTTAAGCAATACACTCATGTAGAACTCCTGAGGATCACTTTCTCCAGGATAAAATATTCCCTGTTCAACCAGCACCTGCCTAACCAGCTTTCCCTCCGGACCGGTCTGGTGGGTTACCAGGGTCATCCCAAGAATATTATCAGCATATGTCTTTACCTCATCCAGGGATTTTGCAATCTTCACACCACCTCCCTTTCCTCTTCCTCCCGCATGAATTTGAGCCTTAACAGCCCATGTATCGGCACCAGTTTCTTCCTGGACACGACGGGCAGTCTCAACTGCTTCTGCGGCTGTAAGGGCCACTCCACCGGAGGGTACGGATACGCCAAACTGTTTTAAAATCTGTTTTCCCTGGTATTCGTGGATGTTCATGTCAGATGGTTATTGGTTAATGGTTAATGGGTTCAACAAATTTAGCAAATAGAAGGAAAGGAAAAAGTTAAATGTTAATTGTTAGTAGTTAGATCATATTGGCTAAATTCGTTTTATAATAATCGCTATGAGAAAATTGCTGAATGAAGAGTTGGACAGGTTATCGGTTGAGGCCTTTAAAAATGTGGAAAAGGTCCCCATTCTTCTTGTGCTGGATAATATAAGAAGTCTGAATAATATTGGTTCGCTTTTTCGAACTGCAGATGCCTTTCGCCTGCAAGGGTTATACCTATGCGGAATCACCGCAACTCCACCCCACAGAGAAATTCATAAGACCGCACTGGGGGCAACAGAATCTGTTCGCTGGGAGTACAGGGAGGAGACAAAAGATGCCATTGCAGAATTAAAAAACGATGGATACCAGATATGGTCAGTAGAGCAGGCAGAAGGAGCTATCATGCTTGATCAGGTTCAACTGTCGGCCGGAGAGAAATATGCCCTTGTATTCGGGCACGAAATCAGAGGTGTGGATCAGCAGGTGGTGGACATGAGCAATGAGTGCATTGAAATCCCCCAGTTTGGCACCAAGCACTCCCTGAATATATCAGTGGCTGCCGGGATAGTGATCTGGGAACTCTTTCGCCGTATATAAAAAAAACCGTCCACCAAAGGCAGACGGTTTTCCCATAGATAATCTTATTTGATTACTCAACAATTGCTTTGAATTCTGCTTCTTCGAAAAGCTTGGCGAACTCAATGTCTTTCTTTGCTCTATCCTTCATATACTGTGGACTTTTGCAATTCTCAACAGCCAATTTCAGGTTTTCATAAACCACCTCAGGCTTGTCCTGGCTTGCAGCTATAACAGCCAGCAAGTAGTTACGGTAAGGTGAGTCCTGCTCAAGGTTTGCAGCTGTTCTGAAAGCACCTTCGTCGTCTCCGTTCAGATACTTTGCCAGGGATGCATTGAAGGAAGGTTCGCTGCCAAAGTAGTTAATGGCAGTCTCATATTCACCTTCTTTAATGCTTACAATTCCCAGGTTGTAGTTAACACTTGAACCTGCTCCCATGGAAGCGGTAAAGGCTTCTTTGGCAGCTGCAACATCACCATTCTTAAGGGCGATTACACCAAGGTTGTTGTTAACGATATCGTGATCTTTAATCGCTTTGGCTGCAGTGAAAGCAGTTGCGGCTCCTTCCAGTTCATCCATTTCATAAAGTACAACACCCTTGTTGTTGTGTGCACGTACGCACTTGG
>RCND010001854.1_pt1 | contig 11859 bp, 4 predicted proteins | sample 2041351 | NCBI WGS metagenome assembly RCND01 (sample SAMN09708230, study PRJNA481090) | Marine sediment metagenome, whole genome shotgun sequencing project. | biome: marine sediment; feature: ocean; material: sediment; isolation source: Sewage treatment plant 12B marine sediment (STP12B) ...
TTAATAATGTTTGAAAAATATTCCAGAATAATTCTTTGAATATATAAACTTATTTTATACTTTTCCATCCTGTAATTAGGAATCTGTCAAATTTACGCAAATTCGAAAACGTTTTCGGTGCCCATAATAGATAATTAGGAGGGAAATCTGATTAAATGACCGAAAAATGCATTAAACTTGGCCCATATTCTAATTTAGATGCATTATTATTGCATTAATTATTCATTATCTTAGCGAATACAAATTTATTAATTAACAAACGATCAACTATGAAATTTAAATTACTCAAGAAACTGGTGTTTTCGACCATTTTTATGTTCGGAAGCATTGCATTTGCCCAAACGGTGAGTGGTGTAGTAACCGAAGCTTCAGGTCCCTTAGGTGGCGTGAATATTTTGGAGAAAGGAACTTCTAATGGAGTTCTAACCGATTTTGATGGAAATTATTCTATTGACACCACAACCGAAAGTCCTGTATTAGTCTTCAGTTATATTGGATATTTAACCCAAGAAGTTGCTGTGGCTGGACAAACTAATCTAAATATCGCATTGGCAGAAGATGCTGCTGTTTTAGATGAAGTTATTGTAATTGGATATGGTACAACCACGGTAAGAGATGCTACAGGTGCTGTTGCATCGGTGAAAGCCGAAGATTTTAACGGTGGTATTATTTCATCCCCGGAACAATTAATTCAGGGAAAAACCGCAGGGGTTCAAATAAGTTCATCTAGTGGTGAACCTGGAGCTGGAGTCGCAATACGTATTAGAGGGACCGCATCTGTTAGTTCTAATAACAACCCACTTTTTGTTGTTGATGGTGTTCCATTATCTGATGGAGGTACTCCTGGCGGAACTGACTTAGGTTTTGGAGCGGGAGCGGAAAGGAACCCACTTAGCTTTTTAAATCCTAGTGATATAGAAAGTATTTCAATTTTGAAAGATGCCTCTGCAACTGCCATATACGGTTCAAGAGGTGCAAACGGTGTGGTCATTATAACAACAAAAACTGGAAGAGCTGGAGCAGGTGGTGTATTTGAATTTAACACTAATTTGAGTACTTCATCAACTTCTAAGAGATTTGATTTACTAGACGGACCGACGTTTCTTTCTGCTGTAGATCAGTATGGAGGAAATTCGGAAGCACAGAACTTTGGAAACAATACAGATTGGCAAGATGTTATTTTTAGAACTTCAGCTTCTACCGACAATGCTCTTTCTTACTCTAATAATTACGGTGATGGTAATGTAAGGGCTTCCTTTAATTATGGAAAACAATTTGGTGTTGTTCGAAATTCAGATCAGGAGAGAATCACTGCTCGTGTGAATGCATCACATCGCTTTTTAGACGATAAATTGAAATTAAATGCTAATATTAGTTTTTCTAGAATTAATGATCAGGGAGCCGCAACTTCGAACAACGCTGGATCTTTGGGTAATTTATTAGGATCTGCCTATTTTGCAAATCCAACTTGGCCAAATAATCCTAATTTTCAGACTGGAAGTGCTATTAATCCTGCACAACTTTTAGAATATTTTCAAGATAAAACCAAAACGAACCGTATTCTTTTAAATGGTTCTGCTGAATACTCAATATTAGACAATTTGAGCGCTAAAGTAAACCTTGGTTATGATGACTCAGGTTCGGAAAGAAAACAAGTGATAAGTGGAGAGGTAAACAGTGGATTTAATAATGGTACTATAGGGAATGGTCGCGGATCTTTTCAAGATCTTAACGTGAAGAATACCTTAATGGAAATTACAGTAAACTGGGACAAAGAATTTGAAAATTCAAAATTAGACATATTAGCTGGTTACTCTTATCAGTCATTCCAAAATTATGGAAGAACAATAAACGGTTTTGGTTTTGGAACTGGAAATTTAGATGTAATGGGTCAGGATTTAGAGAATTCGGCTAGTCTCATTGAACAAAGTATTAGTTCTTCCTACCAACAGTATGGCTATAGTAATGAGGGCTTATTTGTAAATCAAATTGTTCCTGAAATTAATTCAGGGGTTATGGTTCGAGCACCAAGAGGAGTTCTAATCCAGTCTGTAACTGGAGATTATTATGACAACACCGATGAGTTACAATCTTTATTTGCAAGAGCAAATTATACCATTGCAGGAAAATATTTATTTACTGCAACTGTTCGAGCTGATGGTTCATCTCGATTTGGTCCTAATAACCAATACGGTATTTTCCCTTCAGGAGCTTTTGCTTGGCAAATGGCAGACGAAGATTTCATGCCTGAGTCTGTTTCTACACTTAAAATTCGTGTAGGGTATGGTATTACAGGTAACCAAGATGGTCTTGGTTATGGTAACTTTACAGGTAGACAGCGTTTTAGCGCTCCGGGTATTGGAAATGATGGTGCTTTGCAATTAGGTGGTGTTACAGCTGTTTCATTTGCAAATGACGACTTAAAATGGGAAACAACAGCACAAGCTGGATTAGGTTTCGACTTTGGATTCGCAGATGATCGTTTAAATGGTTCACTAGATTTTTATCACAAAAAGACTAATGATTTAATTCTTCAACAAGAAGCCGCTCAACCTGCAGTTCAACCTTTCGTGTTTTCAAATATTGATGCCGACATTATTAACCAAGGAGTTGAGTTTGCTATAAATTATGACATCTTACAGTCGGATGACTTAACTTGGAATCTTGGGTTTAACGTCGCTTATAATGTAAATGAAGTGCAGAATTTTGCCGGTTTAATTCAAACTGGAGAAGTTAACGGTAATGGATTAACAGGAGCATATGCTCAATTATTAGCGGAAGGTCAACCTTTGTTCTCATATTACTTAAGAGAATTTGGAGGATTTGATGAAAACGGTATTTCTATCTATCCTAATGGAGATGTACAAGAATTCGTAGGTGCAAGTGCTTTACCAGATTACATTGTAGGTATCTCAACTAGTTTTTCTTACAAAAGAATAAGCTTGGCTGCGTACTTAAATGGACAATATGGACAATATATATACAACAATACTGCTAATGCGTATCAAACTGCAGGTATTATTGCAAGCGCACAGAATGTTACGACAGATGTACTTACAAATGGTGAATCGTCAGCGAATGCTCCTGATGTTTCAACTCGATTCTTAGAGAAAGGTGATTTCTTAAGATTAGCAAATCTTTCTGTAGGTTATGACATGAAACTGAAACAAGATGGTGCTCTAAAAACCTTACGTTTTACACTTACCGGTTCAAATCTTTTTGTAATCACTCCTTATTCTGGGTTAGATCCTGAAGTAGATACACCAAAGTCACTTAATAATATCCCTTCTGCAGGTATTGATTATCTTAGTTATCCAAGAGCTAAAAATTATACACTCGGAATAAATGCAACCTTTTAAAAAAAATATTATGAAAAGAACAGAAATATACAAATTACTTCTCTGCGCATTTTTAGTAAGCGCGTATAGTTGTACAAATCTTGAAATTGAACCAACAGATTCAAATTTTGAAAATTTGACAGGTGAATTTACAGGAGTGGATCCTGCTGCTGGTCTTGACGGTCTTTATAATGACTGGAGAGGTCAAATAGAAAATCAAGGAGATCTATATGCATTGCAAGAAGTTTCATCAGATGAGCAATTAGTTCCTACACGTGGAACAGACTGGGGAGATAATGGTGTTTGGCGTAACCTTCACGATCATAACTGGGATCCTACCCACTCTATGGTAAAAGCAACTTGGAATAATCTAAACCAAAATGTTTTTAGAGCCACAGCGATTATTGATTCACGAAGTGGAGGAAATGCGCAGCAGGTTGCAGAAGGAAAATTCCTTAGAGCATTGGCAACATATCATATTGTTGACATGTATGGTCAAGCTCCTTTTAGAACACCAGATGAAGGGCAGGAAATAAATCCTACAGTTAAAACTAGAGCTGAGGCCTTCGATTTTGCGGTTCAAGATTTAAATGAAGCATTAGCTGCTCTACCAGATGTAGGCCCTGGAGGCGGATTAGACAAAGCGACAAAGGCATCTGCACAATTTCTATTAGCCAGATTGTACTTGAACAAACACGTTTATATGGGAACTGGATCACCAGCAAGTGCAGATATGAATAAAGTTGTAGAATTGGTTGACGCATTAAGTGCTGCTGGTTTTGGACTTGAATCTGGATATTTTGATATATTTAAAGAAGACGCGGATAATGAGACAATTTTCTTTGTAGGAGCAAGTACTGGAAACAGAATTTGGAATACACTTCATTATAAGCAAGGTGCGCCAGGTAATGAAGGTGGGGGTTGGAACGGTTTTACTACCCTAGCTGAATTTTATGACCTATTTGAAGGTAATGCTACGACTAATGTACCTGGATCAGGACAAGAAGAACGAAGAGGTTTTGTACCAACAAACGGTGATAATGGTGGAATTGGATATGGTTTTTTAATTGGTCAACAATTTGATGAAACTGGAGCTCCAAGAACTGACCGTCCAGGTAATCCTATGGTATTCACAAAAGAACTTCCTGGCTTGTTAGGTAATGATGAGGTTACAGGAATACGTACCATCAAATACCATCCTGAAAACGGATCCTTTGCTGGTCACAATGTTGTGTTTAGATATGCAGATGCCCATTTAATGAAAGCTGAAGCTATTATGAATGGAGCATCAGGAGGAAATGCTTTAGCATTGGTAAATGAATTACGTGCATTGAGAGGTGCATCCCCAATGGCTGCAGTAACTGCACAGTCTATGTTAGATGAGCGTGGAAGAGAATTGTATATTGAAGGATGGAGACGTAGTGACCAAATTCGATTGGGAGCTTTTAGTCAACCTTGGGCTTATAAAACTAATACAGATGCCTATAGAGTTCTATTCCCAATTCCAGCTACAGCATTGATTTCTAATCCAAATCTTACTCAGAACGAAGGTTATTAATCTTTTTAAGTTAATTGATATTAAAAGAGAGTATATATAATTTATACTCTCTTTTATTTTTATTTATTTTTAGGTGGTATGTTAAGACTTATCTGTCTTTTATTCATAATACTTGCTTCTTCTTGTCAGCAAGACCCCAAACTTTTCAATAAAATATCTTCTGAAGTTTCTAATATAACTTTTGAAAATAGGATAGTAAATTCTTCTCAATTAAATATTCTTAATTATTTATATTTCTATAATGGCGCTGGTGTCGCAGCTGGTGATTTTAATAATGATGGATTGGTTGACTTATATTTTGTCGCTAATCAAGATCAAGACAAACTTTATCTTAATAAAGGTAATCTAGAATTTGAGGATATTAGCGGGGCTATCAATCTTTCAAATGACAATAATTGGACTACAGGCGTAACTACCGTTGATATTAATAATGACGGATTATTAGATCTTTATATTTGTTTGGTTGGAGCCTATTCTGAATCTAAGAATATACTATATGTTAACAAAGGTATTGAAAACGGCCGTCCAAAATTCAAAAATGAATCCGCTAAATATGGGTTAGACATAAGTAGTTATTCCACTCAAGCCGTGTTTTTTGATTTTGACCTTGATGAGGATTTAGATATGTTCCTTTTAAATCATTCTGTACATCCCAACAGAACTTATGGGAAAGGTTCAACGAGAGAAACCTATAGTAAAGAATCTGGAGATATTTTATTTGAAAACATAGACGGAAGTTTTGTTGATGTTTCAAAGGAAAAAGGAATTTTTCAAGGTAAAACTGGATATGGTTTAGGTCTGGCGGTGAGTGATTTAAATAATGATGGCTATCCCGACATCTACGTTGGAAATGATTTTTTCGAGAATGACTATTTGTATATAAATCAAAAAGGCAAAAAATTCAAGGAAATTATTTCCACGAACAATATGGCCATGGGTCATACCTCCCACTATTCCATGGGAAACGCAATCGCAGATATAAATAATGACTCTAAAACTGACATCATTTCGCTAGATATGCTTCCGGAAGACTTGGAGACATATAAAGTTTCAGGTTTGGAGTTTTCATATCCTGTTTACGAACAATATTTGAAGAATGGATATAGTCCTCAGTATATGCAAAATACATTGCACATTAACAATGGGAATGAAACTTTTAGTGAATCAGCTTATCTAAGCGGAATTGCCGGCACAGAATGGTCATGGAGCCCATTGATTGCCGATTTCAACAATAATGGCTTTAAAGATCTTTATATCACTAATGGAATATTAGGAGCAACCAATAATATGGATTTTATTAATTTTATTTCTAATGAAAAGATTCAGAATAAAATTGAAAAAGGATTAAAAGAGGATGATTTTCAACTTTTTAAAGATATTCCCGAACGTAAAGCATCTAATTATTTCTTCATCAATAATAGAGACAATACTTTTACTGATATTACCACCAATTGGTCATCAACTGAAGCCTCGTTAAGCAATGGAGCAGTATATACAGATCTTGATAACGATGGTGATCTGGACATCGTAGTCAACAATATTAATGAACCCGCCTTTATTCTAGAAAACAAATCAAATACCTCCCCATCAACAAATTACCTGAAGATACGCTTCAACGGACCGAAGTTAAATCGTTTTGCCATTGGAGCAAAGCTAATCGCCTATCGTAATGCAGAACCCATGTTTTTTGAAAATTATACTACAGCAGGTTACTTATCCGCAGTTGAACCGAATGTAAATATTGGTTTAGGTGTGTCAAAACAAATTGATTCGCTAGTTGTGATTTGGCCAAATGGCTTTTATGAAAAACAATACAACCTTTCCGCAAACCAGGAGATAACACTAAAATATTCTGAAGCCATACAGAAAAACTATTACTTAACTTTTCCTCCACGACTAGACTCTTACTTAAAGAATGTCGCTTCTCCAATTGATTTTAAGCACAAAGACACTTATACCTTAGATTTTAATAAGAATCCGTTAATTCCATATGCATCTAGTAATTGGGGTCCTAAAAACTCTGTAATAGATTTTGATAAGGACGGATTAGAGGATATATTTCTTAATGGCGGTAAAACGCAAGCCAGTAAATTATTAATTCAAAATGAAGATGGCACATTTAATAATGCACAAAATGATTTGTTCGAACAATCAGCCTTAAATGAAGATACTTCAAGTCTATTTTTCGATGCAAATTCAGATAACAATATAGACTTACTAGTAGTTAGTGGCGGCAACGAATTCAAGAAAGGTAAACCTATTTCCCCTCGATTGTATTTAAATACTAATGGAACATTAACAAGAAGTGAATCTGCTTTTCAGGAAATTGAAACAAATGCTTCTAGTGTTAAGGCTGTGGATATTGATAATGACGGTGATCTAGATGTCTCAATTACTTCCAATTCAGATCCATCAGCATTTGGTGAAACACCAGAACAGTTTTTATTATTAAATGATGGAAAAGGAAATTTCGAAAACATTACATCGATCTACGCTAAAGAATTTCAATATATAGGTAATGTCACAGATGTTGCCTGGGTTGACTTGGACGGGAATGGTTATAAAGATTTAATTGCCGTTGGTCACTGGATGCCTATCTCTATTTTTTTGAATACTGGAACTGCAATAGAATTACAAAAACCCGATTCCCTAATGAATACAAATGGCTGGTGGAATACGATACAAGTGAACGATTTTGATAAGGATGGAGATTTTGATATTGTTGTTGGAAATTGGGGCCTAAATACTAGATTACAGGCTACTGTGGCCGAGCCTATTAATTTATACACCAATGATTTCGACAATAATGGGAAAGAGGAATCTATTGTGACCCATTTCTACAAAGGCGTAGAAACTACTTTTTCTACAAAGGAAGAGTTAACGAAACAAATTCCTTTAATTAATAAAAAATATTTATCTTTTGAAGCCTTTGCAAAGGCCGATTTAAATCAAATATTTTCGCCAAAAAAACTAGAAGGCGCAAACAGAAAACAATGTTTTGAACTAGCAACCAGCTATTTAGAGAATCTGGGGGACTTCAATTTTAAGAAAACTAATCTTCCCTTCTCGTCGCAAATCTCAAGCGTAAATGCTATACAAGTTGATGATTTTAATAACGACGGATTTTTAGATCTTCTCCTAGCCGGAAATAATTATGAAATAAGCACTCAATTGGGACGATTGGACGCATCTCACGGTAGTTTGCTCTTAAATGATAAACTAGGCTTTTTTAAAATGGCTAAAGATCAAAATTTCGATATTGCTGGACCGGCGAGGTCTATTAATAAAATTACTATTAACAATAAAACTCATTATCTCATTGGAATCAATAATAAGGCTCCAATTTTTCTAATACAGAATGAATAAAAATATGTTTCATTTAAAAAACGCCATTAAATTAGGCCTCCTTGGACTAGTCATAATCCTTTTTGGGGCTTGTGACCAGACTTCAACAGACAGTATTAAACCTGCTGACATTCAAGCTACGTTGTTTACACTTTTGGACTCCACAAAGACTAAAATTAACTTCGAGAATATAATCGTCAACCAAAAAGACTTTAATATTTTTAAGTATCGCAATTATTATAATGGTGGTGGTGTAGCTATCGGAGACATCAACAACGATGGTCTCCCGGACATCTTTTTTTCGGCCAATATGAGTCCCAATAAGTTATTCTTAAACAAAGGAAACTTAGAATTTGAAGATATTTCACTAAAAGCTGGTATTGAAGGAGATAAACCTTGGTCCACTGGTGTTGTAATGGCCGATGTGAATGGTGACGGTTTACTAGATATTTATGTGAGTAATGCCGGAAACATGCAAGGAAATAATCACGACAACAATCTATATATAAATAATGGCGACCTAAGCTTTTCTGAAAAGGCCGAAGAGTATAACTTAGCAAAAACTGGGTTCTCAACGCACGCTTCATTTTTTGATTATGATAAGGATGGGGATCTAGATGCATATATTTTAAACAATAGTAATATTCCTGTAAGTAGTTTGGGTTATGCCCACCAAAGAGACAAACGCGCTCAAGATTGGGAAAATGTTCCTCATATTTTTAGAGGTGTTGGAGATATGTTACTTCGGAATGATAATGGCAAATTTGTAGATGTAAGTGAGACTGCAGGAATTTATGGAAGTCTTATCGGATTCGGCTTAGGTGTTATGGTAACAGATATAAACAATGATCTATATCCAGACATTTATGTATCTAATGATTTCTATGAACGTGATTATCTATATATAAATAACCAGGATGGAACTTTCAAGGAGGACATTAAAAATTGGACTTCCCATTTATGCCTTTCTGCTATGGGAGTTGATATAGCAGATATTAATAATGATGGTCTATCCGATATTTTTATTACAGATATGATGCCTGAAGGAGATGCACGTATCAAATCGGTGATGGAATTTGAGGGGTATAATGTTTTTAAACTCAAGCAAAGCAAAGATTTCTACCAACAATACATTCAGAATACATTACAATTGAATACGGGGAATAACAGCTTTTCTGAAATTGCAAATTATAGTGGAGTTGCTAAAACCGATTGGAGTTGGGCGGGTCTTTTATTCGATATGGATAATGATGGCTTCAGAGATATCTATGTTACCAATGGTGTAAACCACGATTTAAGTGATTTGGATTTTGTTGATTTCTTTGCCAATGAAATTATTCAAAAAATGGCGCTGACGGGTAAAAAGGAGTCTATTGATTCTATAATTAATTATATGCCCCAATCACCTCAATCAAATTTCGCATATAAAAATAACACAGATCTTACTTTTGATAATGAAACTAAAAACTGGGGCTTAGACATTCCTAGTTTTTCGAATGGAACTGCATACGGAGATCTGGATAACGATGGAGATCTAGATTTGGTGGTGAATAACGTTAATATGCAGTCATTTGTTTTTGAAAACCATTCTGAAAAAGAAACTCAAAACAATCATATTAGAATACAACTTAAAGGAGAAGGCGCAAACCAATTTGCTATTGGTAGTATTGTCAGAATATACGCTGGAGGAAGTATTTTTACACAGGACGTAATGCCATCTAGAGGGTTTCAATCTTCGATGGATTATGTAATGGCTCTCGGATTAGGTAAGAATAAACAAATTGACTCCTTAAGAGTAATTTGGCCGAATGATAAGACCCAAAAACTCACGAATATTGAAGTCAATAAGCTTCTTATTTTAAATCAAAATGAGGCTACAGAAATATACAAACCGATAAAAAACACCACAAATACTACTTTTCTATCTGAAGTACAGAACCCAACGCTCACAAAACATAAGGAAAATAGTTACTCCGATTTTGACCATGAAGGTCTCATTTCAAAAATGCTATCGCAAGAAGGTCCCGCAATGGCAATTGGTGATGTCGATGGGGACGGAAATGAAGACGTATTTATTGGAGGTGCTAAGAATCAAGAAGGGAAAATTTATAAAAATATCGGGCAAGGCAAGCTTTCTGAAATACCTTCCACCGTTTTTGAACAGGACGATTCTTTTGAAGATACGGCTGCTGCTTTTATGGATGCTGATGGTGATGGTGATTTGGATATAATGATTGGTTCTGGAGGAAATGAAGTGACTGAATCTAAAAATTATGTAGCCAGATTGTATTTAAACGATGGGAAAGGGCACTTCTCAAAATCTAATACAAAACTTCCATCTGTATTAACAAATATCGCCACCATAAGCCCTAATGACTATGATAATGATGGTGATATGGATGTCTTTATTGGATCCAGAAGTGTGGTTGGGACTTATGGTATCGACCCACCGCATCTATTTTTGGAAAATGTTGGAGATGGGAAGTTTATTAATGCAACTGAAAGGACCGCGTATGACCTAAAAGATGCTGGGATGATTACTGGCTCAATATGGCAAGATATTGACGGAGATTCCAAAAAAGATCTAATAACTGTTTCCGAATGGGGAACGCCAACAATTTATAAAAACAACGGAAAGCAACTGGTTAAACAAACGAGTTCTCTCGATGATTTATATGGCTGGTGGAACACAGTTGAAGCGGCCGACCTAGATAATGACGGGGATTTAGATTTAATTCTCGGGAATCAAGGAAGTAATACTGTTTATAAAACTTCGCAGGATCAACCTATGAGAATGTGGATTAATGACTATGATAACAACGGAACTTTCGAACAAATTTTTACACGGAGTTTTGACTCAAAAGATTATCCTATACATATGAAGAAAGAGTTGACAGCTCAAATTGTTTCTCTAAAAAAGCAGAATTTAAAATCTGCAGATTATGCTAAAAGGACGATTCAGGAATTATTTGCTCCCGAAATTACTGAAAACGCTATTAAGAAACATACCACTATAGCCGAAAGTGTGATTGCAATAAATGAAGGAAATGGAAAGTTTTCAATTAAAATATTACCCCCACAAGTACAATTGTCCTGTGTTTGCAGCATTTCTTGCGTAGATGTAAATAAAGATGGTCTTTTGGATATTCTAATGGGCGGAAATAATTTTGAATTTAAACCACAATATTCCAGGCTAGATGCTAATGAAGGCACCTTACTTATAAATAGAAAGGGCTTAAACTTCGAATGGCAAGATTATAACACTAGCGGATTCGTAGTAAAGAACGAAGTAAAACACCTAAGGCAATTCAAAGATAAGAATGGAAAAATCTATGTGATTACCGCAATAAATGATAACAAACCAAAGATTTTTAAAATTAATGACTAAGTACCTCCTCACATATTTTTGTGCGATCTTATTAATTGGATGTCAGCAAAAAGATGAGCTTTTATTTAAAAATGTAAGTCCTACACAATCGAAAGTGACCTTTCAGAATGATGTTATAGAGACTGAAGACTTAAATATTCTTGACTATTTATATTTTTACAACGGAGGGGGAGTCGCCATTGGTGATATCAACAAAGACGGTTTGCCTGATATTTTCTTTTCTGGGAACC
>RCND010001855.1_pt1 | contig 11856 bp, 10 predicted proteins | sample 2041351 | NCBI WGS metagenome assembly RCND01 (sample SAMN09708230, study PRJNA481090) | Marine sediment metagenome, whole genome shotgun sequencing project. | biome: marine sediment; feature: ocean; material: sediment; isolation source: Sewage treatment plant 12B marine sediment (STP12B) ...
TAATCTTGAGGATATCCACTATCTCCGGTTAAACCGTTAAATACTAACAATGCTTTAGTGTTAACAACTTCAAATATTCTGTAGTTGTGCAAAGCAGTTTCTAATGCAGGAAGTCCACCAACATCAACAGCATTGATTTTATACCAGATTGAAGTTCCAGGAACTTGTCCAGGAATATCAGCAGTAAAATCTGGTTCAGTACCTGACATTGGAACATCCGTAAAAGTAGCTCCATCATCTAATGTATATGATAAAGTTGCAGAAGCAACACCAGCTGCTTCACCACTTGGGTTATCATCAGTAATAACTGCAGTTACAGTTTGTGTACCTTCATCTAAAGTAGTAGCTAATCTATCATAGCTATTAATAACTGGAGGTCTGTCACCGGTTAATTCAACTGCTACAGCAAAATCCCAAGCATATTGTCTAATGAACCAGCCATCGCCAGCTACAAGTCTTCCTTCTTCATAATATTTCCATCCAGGAACACCAACATCTTCAGCAAACATACCAACTCTATCATCGGTAAATCCTGCATCAGTACCGTCATGAGTGACAGCAACAGCAAAAACTTCCCCTTGAAGAAGGGTTGGTTCAAAACCTAGTAGGTTCATCTCTACCCATTGGTAATCGGCGGCTACTGTATATTCAGGAGTTACTGGCCATCCAAAACCTCCATCACTCCATAAATCATAATCATATGTATTTGCAGCAGGATCAGCATTATCTGCCCATGGTGGTAATACTAAATCGCCAGCATCAGCGCCAACAATCCAGTTACCAGTAGCAGCTTCACCAAATGGATCTATTCCACCAAGACCGTCATTTTCAGATGGATATACACCAATACCAGCAGCAGCTGTAAAGCTTGTTAATTGTTCGTAAGTCCAATTAAGTTTAAGTAATCTTACAGAAACGTCAGCAGTGGCAGCGCCGGCGTCATCTGAACATGCAAATCCGGCACCTTTAATAGTCATATCGGCAGGTGCAACAAAATATTGAAACATTACGTTGCCACTGAACATACCAAAGTTTGTTCCGGTAGGATAATAAGAAAGTGTATCGGCAGTAGCTTGTGGATTTGCTACAGCTTTTACAACAACATTTTTTGCTATTTGACCATCAGCTTTAGTGAATTTTGAAACTGATAAAGCTTCTTGTAAATCTCTTCCTTGTTTCAATTTTACTAGATCTCCGTTAGCTTTAAGCACATGAGTGCTTTGAGCCATCATAAAGCTAGATGCAAAAACTAGCATTAAAGAAAGTGTAATTAGTCTTTTTAACATGTGTTACTCCTTATAATGTTAAATAATGTGGTTAGTTAGTGAAAAAAATTTTTGGGAACTTTTTTCATTTTAAAGCGTCTTAAAGAAAAAGTTACCATTACATAGTAGAACTAATAATCAAATTACTACTATACAATAAAATAATCAAGTGCCAGGGCAAAGAATTATTTTGCTCATTTTACCGTATTATGCCCTAAGGTTTACTTGAATTTACAACTACGTTTTTTATTTGTCAAGCCATATTTATGGGGATACTTTTTTATACCCTAAAATATATTTACTTATCAAAAAAATCAATACGTCAAAAAACGCTACTTCCAAACTCTAAGTTAATTATTCACTTAAGTTATGCAAAATTGTCATTCTGAAACTGCCTCGCCGGCAGGCAGGCAAAGTGAATGCTCGCTCCGTTCTTTTTACGGAGAATCTCAATTTTAAGGTTTTACACTATTTTGAGATATTTCGCGTAGTCTACATTGAGCTTGAAGAAATGCTCAATATGACAAATTCACTCATTCAAAGAACTTTTGTTATTTGTTTAAAAAATGTTGAATGCTTTTTAAAGTTCACTCTTATTTAAAGTGCCTTAATTTTTTCTTCAAAAACAGATTTAGACACTGCACCAATAATCGTATCTTTAACTTCACCGTCCTTCAGCAGCAAGACGGTCGGAATACTTCTTACCCCATATTTAATGGCAGTCTGCTGATTTTCATCAACATCCAATTTACCAACCTTAATCTTTCCATCATAGCTATCTGCTAATTCTTCTACTATCGTAGCTATCATTTTACAAGGACCGCACCATGCAGCCCAAAAGTCAATTAGAACAGGTAAATCAGAATTGATTGCTTCTGTTTCAAAATTATCATCTGTAAAGGTAAATGGTTTCATTTAATCTTTTTCTCCTATAAAATTTACATTTTTCCGTTTTTCTTTATAATAGCTCTTGCAATTATTGTCTTTTGAATTTCGTTTGTCCCTTCAAAAATTCTATTTATTCTTGAATCTCTATAAAATCTTTCAATTGGCAATTCACTCGAGTAACCCATTCCCCCATGAATTTGAACAGCACGGTCTGCAATTTCATCCAGAGAATCTGAACAATAAAGTTTTACGATAGCAGTCTCCCTTGAAATACTTTTACCAGCATCGTAATCAACTGCAGCCCGGTAAACAATCGATTCCATATTATAGATCATTGTGGCCATTTCGGCAAGGTAAAATTGTATAGCTTGAAAATGACTGATGGGTTCATCAAACTGCTCACGTTCTTTTGCGTAACGTGTAGACATTTCGAGGAGTTCTTTTGCTGCACCAAGACAAGCGGCACCAAGACCTAATCTACCTGCATCCAAGGTTTTCATTGCCAGAAGAAATCCTCTGCCATCTTTTCCCACTAAATTTTCTTCGGGCACTTTTACATTATCAAAAGTAATTGCATTTGTTGAACTTCCTTTTATACCCATTTTTTTCTCAGGCGGTCCTGCGTGAAATCCCGGTGTATCTGTTTCAACAATAAAAGCACTAATCCCTTTAGGAGTTCTAGCAAACACAGAAACAATGTCTGCGATTGCACCGTTAGTTATCCATAATTTTTCTCCATTCAGCACCCATTCACCATCAACCAATTCAGCTTTAGTTCTGAGATTAAAAGAATCAGATCCTGCTTGAGATTCAGTTAAACAGAAAGCACCTAATTTTTCGCCATTTGCTAATGGTGTTAAAAATTTTTTCTTTTGTTCTTCGGTTCCGCCTAGGTAAATAACATTTGCACCAATTGATTGATGAGCACCGATCATTGTTGCAGTTGACATACATCCGCGTGCAATTTCTTCTTGAGAGATACAGTAGCCAACTTCACCAAATCCGCCTCCGCCGTATTCTTCGGGGAAAGAAATACCAAGCACTCCAAGTTCACCAAGTTGTTTAATTAAACTTTCAGGAATTTTTGCTTCTTCATCTATTTTAGCAGAAATTGGTTTGATTTCTTTGTTTGTGAAATCTTTAACCATTTCGCGTAACATTTTCTGTTCTTCAGTGAACCCGAATTCAAACATGATAGACCCTTAAATTATGTTAGAAATTACTTAATTGGTTTACAAATTGTTTCGCCTGTATAACTTACATTGTATTCACCGCCATCAACACCAATAACATTTCCGGTCATCCAATCAGCTTCCGGACGGCAAAGCAGAACTATTGCTTTAGCTACTTCTTCCGGAGTAGTTAATTTACCCATTGGATTTTTTTCTTGAGCTGCCTTAAGCATTAATTCGTTACCAGGAATTTTTCTAACAGCCGGAGTATCTGTTACACCTGCCATAATTGCATTTGCAGTAACTTTCATTGATCCAAGCTCTACAGAAAGTTGTCTTATATGGGCCTCAACTGCGGCTTTTGCGGCAGAAACGGCACCGTATGTTGGAATAACTTGTTGCGAGCCTGCACTTGTAAGAGTAAAAATTCTGGCACCTTTTGCAAGCAGATCTCTTTGAACCAATCCTTGAGTCCAATAAACCAGTGAATGAGCCATAACATCTAAAGTCATTTCCATTTGTGATTTTGTGATAGCATCATTGGGAGATTTAGTTATAAATGGTTTCAGTGTACCAAAAGCCAGAGAATGAATTAAAACATTTATATGAGGATGTTCCTTAGTAGCAAATCTTTCTTTTATTTCATCGAGAGTATCATTTCTCTTCAGCTGGTCAGCTGCATTCATGTTAAAGAAAACTGCTTTATGCCCAGTCTTTTCAATTTTCTTTATAATAGCAGAAACTTTATGCATAGTGCTTTGTCTATCTAAATGAATACCTAAAATGTGGTAATCATTTTTTGCAAGTTCAATAGCAGAAGCTCCGCCAAATCCACTTGAAGCACCAAGTATTAATGCCCATTTTTGTGTCATATTTCCCTTCTGTTTTATATTGATTTTGAAAAGTTATGAAAATAAGAAAGTTTAACCAAATTCCCAATTATTAAATATTAATTAGAATTTGCAAAAACTTTACATTGTTTGATAGGCGATAGAATCCTCACCCAATAATGATTGAATACTACTTAAAAATTTATCCGTTAAATTTACTTTATAGTCAACAACAAATCTTTTTGATGTACCATTTGTTCTTAAATAAATAATTACAGGTATCTTCCCAGAATTTTTTTCAAAAACAGATTTAATTTCACTTACCGTCGATTCATTATGCTTCTCAATATCAACCAATATTCCAATACTCTTTGTCAATTTCTCAGCTGCTTTAGAAAGATCAATTACTTCCTCGGCATGAAGTTTAACCGCATCTCCGCTGCTCTCCAATCTTCCCATTACCATAATTGTTGATTCGGGCACTATTAGTTCCCCGCATTCACTATATACTTTACCAAACATTATACATTCACAGGAACCGGTAAAATCATCTAATTTAAAGAAAGCCATATTTCTACCCGATTTATCAATTCTTGTTCTTACTGCCGTAACCACTCCACAAGCCCGCACAAAATCTACATTATTAAATGTATCAGGGTCCCCTAATTTAATAGTAGAGAATGAATTGTATTCGGCTTCAAACTTTCTAAGCGGATGATCCGATAAATAAAAACCTAGAGCTTCTCTTTCTCTAGCAAGCTGATCTTTGTGAGTCCAATTTTCAACATCCGGTAATTCCGGTTCCTCAATTGCCATATTAAGTTCAGCCTCGCCAAACAAACTTTCTTTTTGATTAATGGCCGCAGATTGCATTTTACCGCCAAACGACAATGCATTTTCTATTGATGCAAAATTTTGCGCTCTATTCCCTGAAACGGCATCAAATGCACCTGCTAAAACTAGACCCTCTAATGCTCTTTTATTAACAATACGTGTATCAACATTTGATGTAAAATCATAAATACTTTTAATCTTTCTTCCAAGTTCTTTATGGGCACGTTCTATTTCTTTTACTGCGTTAACACCCACATTTTTAATAGCCGACATTCCAAAAACAATTTCTCCATTCTCCACATTAAATTTTACAGATGGTTTGTTTATATCGGGCGACATAACATGAATTTTTTGTTTTCTGCAATCATCCAGAAGAAGTGTAACTTTATCAGGATTACCAAATTCATTTGTAAGGTTTGCCGCTAAAAACTCTGCTGGATAATTAGCTTTTAGATAAGCTGTTTCATAAGCAACAAAACTATAAGCGACGGCATGACTTTTATTAAAACCGTAATTTGCAAATTTATCTATTACAACAAAAATTTCTTCAGCTATCTTTTTTGGTATTTTATTTTCAACCGCACCCTGGACAAAATTAGTTTTCTGCCTTTTCATTTCTTCAAGATCTTTTTTACCCATTGCCCTTCTTAAAATGTCGGCTTCGGCAAGAGACATTCCGGCAATTTTATTGGCTATCTGAATAACTTGCTCCTGATAAACAATAATTCCGTAGGTCTCACTCAATATTTCTGCAAGCAGAGGATGTAAATATTCAATCGGTTTTCTACCGTGCTTGCGGTCAATAAAATCAGCAATAAATTCCATCGGACCGGGACGATATAACGCATTCATCGCAGAAAGATCATTGATGCTTGTTGGCTTTAAATTCTTGAGGTGCTCTTTCATCGGTGCAGATTCAAACTGGAACACACCGGTTGTTTGTCCCTTTGAGAATAGCTTGTATGTTCTTGGATCATCGATTGGAATATCATCTATATCGATTTTCTTATTCTGTGTCTGCTCAATTAAATCAATTGCATCGCGTATAATCGTTAATGTACGTAATCCCAAAAAATCCATTTTAAGAATACCGGCAGAATCCAATTCCTTCATATTGTATTGCGTAACCATATCGCCATTTGCACCAGCCGATGCTAACGGAACAAGATCACTAACTTCACCGGGAGTAATTACAACACCTGCAGCATGCTTGGATGCATTACGATTCATCCCTTCCAATATTCTGGCATATTTCAACAAATTCTTTATTGGTTCATCTTTTGAATCTTTTACCCATTTTAACTCGGGCACTTCATCAAGAGCTTGATCAATTGTAAAGACTCTTCCGAATTTTGAAGGAATCCATTTGGTAATATTGTTAACGGTTGGAATAGGAATGCTAAGTACTCTGGCAACATCGCGCAAAACTGCTTTAGATGATAAACGGTTAAAAGTAACAATCTGACTTACAGATTTTTCTCCATACTTTTCTTTTACATAATCAATTACTTCGCCACGCTGATCATCTGCAAAATCAATATCAATATCGGGCATTGATTTACGAGAAGGATTTAGAAATCTCTCAAAAAGTAAATTGTATTCAAGCGGATTAACATTTGTAATTCCTAAAGAGTATGCGACCAAACTTCCGGCTGCGCTTCCTCTACCGGGACCAACAGGAATTCCTTTTTGTTTAGCGGCATTTATAAAATCTTGGGTTATTAGAAAATAACCTGAGTAGCCCATTGATTTAATAATATTTACTTCGTAGTTAAATCTATCCTCAATGTCTTTGTTGATAGTCTTAAATCTTTTATCCAAACCTTGTTTGGCTAAAAATTCAAAATACTCATCAAGATTTTTTGCTTTGGATTCTTTTGGAATTGGAAATATTGGGTAGTGGAATTTTTCAAAGTCGAGATTTACATTTACTTTTTCTTCTATCGCAAGTGTATTTTCAATTGCACCTTTATAATCTTTGAACAGCACTTTCATTTGTTCAGAGGATTTAAAGTAGATTTCATCAGTGCTGTATCTTAAATCGCGGTAATCTTTATTACCTGTTTTATCAGAAAGCAGCAGCAAAATATTATGAGCAATCGCATGTTCTTTTTCTATATAATGAATATCATTTGTACAGATCATCGGAATACTTAGCTCTTTCGAAAGCTTGGGCACGCCTTCCAGAATTGGTTTATCCTCTTCTTGACCGTGATCCTGTAACTCCAAATAAAAATCGTCTCCAAATATTTCTTGAAGTATGATGGAATTTTCCCTGGCTTTACTGAAATCGCCATTTAATAAATGACTGGACACCGGTCCGGCTAAACATGCGGAAGTACAGATGAGTCCTTCTGATCTTTCCCTGAGCAATTCAAGATCAATTCTAGGTTTGTAGTAGAATCCTTCTGTAAAACCCTGAGTTGTGAGCTTTATTAAATTTTTATAACCAATGTCGTTTTTAGCAATAATTACAAGGTGATTGTAATGTTTGGATTTTTTACGACCGACATTTTTCTCACCTCTCTCAAACCTACTGCCCTCAAAATTTATATAAGCTTCCATACCAATTATTGGTTTGATGTCAGCCTTTTTTGCTTTTTTATAGAATTCCGAAATTCCGAACATCACACCATGATCGGTGAGTGCAAGGGCATGCATATTATTTTTTTGAGTCGCGGTAATGAGTGAATCTATAGTGCAAGCTGCGTCCTGCAGACTGTAATGTGAGTGATTATGAAGATGAACAAAATCGCACATAATATTTATAATACCAAAAAATATTTTTGGAAATTAGTTGCAACAAAATGAGAGGAATTCAAAGAAAGGATAATCAAATAAATGAGAAAATACAAATTTCAAATTCCGAAATAACTACTTATTATTTTTCTATTTTTGAACTTAGAACTTTCAATATTGAAATTTATTTTATGCTTTCCCTGTATGTCCAAAACCTCCTTCGCCCCTAATCGAAGTGTTCAGATCTGTTACTTCTTTTACTTCGGCCAAAATTACTTCTGCAATAACAAGCTGAGCAATTCTGTCGCCTCTAGTAATAATAAAATCTTTTTCCCCAAAATTAAAGAGAATCACTTTAATCTCACCACGATAATCTGAATCTATTGTACCAGGTGAATTTAGAACCCCAATGCCATATTTTGCAGCAAGCCCGCTTCTTGGTCTTACTTGAATTTCATAACCAATGGGAATTTCTACAGACAAATTTGTTAGTACAAGAGCAACTTTACCAGAAGCAATGGTAACTTGATTCTCGACAGCAGCTCTGACATCCATTCCAGAACTTCCCTCAGTTTCATATTTTGGAAGTGGAATATCAGCGAATAAATTACTCAGACGTTTTATTTGTAAATCAATTTTTTTCATCAATTTTTGGAGAAGTAAAGGTTAGAATTACTAAATGAATTTATAAAAAAAAAAGGTAAGAAAAAATTTGAAGTTGAAAACAAATCTTGTACACATAAAAATCACCTGTAATCTGATCAATTTTTAGGCAAATATTATTTTCATAGTAAGCATAAATGTCAGCAAGAAGATACAAAAATCTGTTTGACAATTTTGAGCGTTTATTTTCTCAGCAACATATTAATAGAAGATTTTATGTCGGAAGTTTTAATGATCTTCAAAAGAAAGAATAAGGTAATAAAAATTACTAATAATAAAATTTTAATGGGGATAGTAAGTGAATCAGTAGATGAGAAGTAGTAAAAAATTACCGAAATAATTGTAATAACAACAAATACTTTTACTATAATATCATACTCATAATTAATTTTATAAAACTTTTGAGATACAAAAAATATTCCCACACTCATTGCAATGTAGCTTAATAAGGTGGAAATTGCACCGCCAAGAATTCCAATTTTAGGGACTAAAATAAAATTACTTAAAATATTTAAAAGTGCTCCAATACCTGTAATAATAGGTAGGTACTTTGTTTTCTCTTCAAGATAAATTCCAGCTATAAAATTTATGTACAATCCATGAAATATATAAGCAAGAAGAATAATTGGTACAATATAAATTCCTACAAGATACTGAGAACCAATTAAGGTTCGTCCATTTAAAAATTCAATCCTTGCTAAATCTTCAATAAATAATGACAGCACAACCCAAATAAAACTGGTAAAAATTAGAAACAGACTAAGAACTTTTGAAAATATTTTCTTTGCATTCTCTTCTTTCGCATTAGTTAAAAAGAATGGCTGCCAAGCGTAATGGAACATTGAAACAAACAGCATCATAAAAATGCCAAGTTTATAATTAGCTCTGTAAATACCCAAAGTAGCTTCATCAGTTAGTGCTCTAATTATGGGGACATCAATTACTTGAACTATCATTGAAGCAACACTGGCCGGTAAATATGTAATTCCGAAGAACAGCATTTTTTTTAGATATGGTTTATCAATTGCCCATTGAAGGTTTTCAAAAATTGTTGGCAGTAAAGCGATAAAAGAAAAGATAGAAGCTATTAAATTGCTTATGAATATTGCTTCAATTCCAAATTTATAAACTAGAATTAAAATAAAATTGCATGATACATTAATAAAAATATTTATTATTCTAATTGTAGCAAAACGACCCGCTTTTCTTTCCAAACGTAATTCCGAGAAAGGAATTAAGGTAGCTGTATCTAAAAATAAAATTCCAATTACATAAAGGAATATTTTAGAGTAATTAGCTAGATCAACTTGGTCTGCAATCCAAGAGTGGCTTATAAACAATACAAGCGATAATAAAAGAGTTGTTACTGAAACAAAAATATAGCCCGTTGAGAAAACTTTTTTCTTATCTTTTTCAATAACGGTTGCATACTTCATAAATGCCGCATCCATACCGTATATATAGGCAATCCCGCCAAAAGCTAAAAACGCATAGATGTAGGACTGGATTCCAAACTCTTCGGGAGAAAAGACATTCGTATAAAAAGGAACAAGTATAAATCCCAAAAATCTGCCTATTATAGTGCTGATTCCGTAAAGTGCAGTATCTTTAGTTAGTTCCTTAAGTTTCTCAATCATTTAAGATAATATCGTCCAGATTATTTGGAGAAATATTTGTTGAGTGCATCTATGTATATTTGGGGTGGTTTTGTTGGTCTTTTAGTTTCTGTTCTGATAAACATATGTGTTGTAAATCCGGTTGCAATTAAAGTCTTATCCTTTTCCTTTGTTATTTCGTATTCTATGTGAACCTTTGCTGAATAAAGCTCATTCAAGTTAGCTCTAATTAGTAACACATCATCATAATTAGCAGGATTTTTATATTTTAATCCTGCCTCAATAAGTGGAAGCTGATGCCCGTCTTCTTCTAATTTGCTGTAAGGTAGTCCACAGCTTCGTAATAATTCTGATCTGCCAACTTCAAAATATTCGAGATATTTTCCGTTATATACAAACTGCATTTTGTCGGTATCGGCATATCTTACACGAATACTTGTTGTGTGAGAAACCATAGACTATTCCTCAAAGACTCCCATCTTACCAAATTTTTCAATTCTGTTCTGCATTAGTTTATCAGGTTTTATTTTTCTCAAATTCTCAATTTCCTCTAACAGGACATCTTTAAGGGTACTTGCTATTTTTTTATAATCACGATGTGCGCCGCCCAGAGGTTCTGGTACAATTCTATCAATTATTTTAAGTTCTAATAAATCGGGGGCAGTAAGCTTAAGAGCTTCAGCTGCTTGTTCTTTATATTCCCAGCTTCTCCATAATATACTCGAACATGATTCAGGACTAATTACAGAATACCAAGTATTTTCAAGCATTAAAACTCTGTTGCCAACTCCCATACCTAATGCACCGCCGCTTGCACCTTCACCAATAATTACTACAATAACGGGAACTTTAAGTTTACTCATCTCAAATAAATTTTTGGCAATTGCTTCTGCCTGTCCCCTCTCCTCAGCTTCAATTCCGGGATAAGCACCTGGCGTATCAAGTAAAGTAATTATGGGCTTATTGAATTTTTCTGCAAGTTTCATTAATCGTAAAGCCTTACGGTAACCTTCAGGATTAGGCATTCCAAAATTACGTTCCAGATTACTTTTTGTATCGCGTCCTTTTTGGTGACCTATTATCATAACTTTCTCTTCACCAAGCATTGCAAATCCGCCTACGATTGCTTTATCATCTTTGAAATATCTGTCACCGTGAAGTTCAATAAAGTTATCCGTCATTAAATAAATGTAATCAAGTGTATAAGGTCTTTCGGGGTGCCTTGCTAGCTGAACTCTCTGCCATCTTGTAAGATTATCGTAAACATTTTTTTTTAGCATGTTCACTTTATCTTCAAGATTATCAATTTCATTTTTTATATCCAAATTATCTTCAAGCTTTTTCATTTCATCAATTTTTTGTTCAAGCTCAAATATTGGTTTTTCAAATTCTAATATATTTTTAGCCATTTTTATTCCGTCCGCTCAAAGTTTTTGAAATTGATTTTCCTATAATTTCTAAATCTAACCATATATTTTGATTTTTTGCATAAAATAAATCTAATCTTCTGTTTTCTACTGTATCATTTTTTTTAATATTTTCAAGATACCATAACCCTGTTATTCCAAGTTTACCTAGAAATAATTCCGAATTTTCTGAATTCTGCATTGGGCCGACAAAACTTTTTCCGCCTGAGAGTACAGATGGAACATTAAGAATTAGTTTTACAAAATCACCTTTGGTTGAATTTATTTTTGAAGTTACAAATACTAATGGATAAATAAAAATCGTAATCAAAGATGATAAAACTAGATCAAAAATTCGCTTAAACAATTTGATCCTGACAATACTCCGGGATCAATTCGTTGAATATTGGCTGATAAGTTCGATGCCAATCAAGATTTTCGGA
>RCND010003178.1_pt1 | contig 11837 bp, 6 predicted proteins | sample 2041351 | NCBI WGS metagenome assembly RCND01 (sample SAMN09708230, study PRJNA481090) | Marine sediment metagenome, whole genome shotgun sequencing project. | biome: marine sediment; feature: ocean; material: sediment; isolation source: Sewage treatment plant 12B marine sediment (STP12B) ...
ACTAAAAGCAGCTACTCAATTTAACGCCTTTTCTTGGCTTTTCTTTTATTAAATATTCTGTTTATAAAATTGTCTTTATTGGCCCTATTGTTGCGTTTTGCTTCCTTTTTAGATTCTTTTATCCTCTTTTGAGTTTTCTTTGATTGAATTTTAAACTTATGCGCATTCGATTTTTTTTTGGCGTTTTTGTAATCCTTCTTTTTCTGCTCCTCGGATTTTTCGTATTTATTTTGAGCCTGCCTAACCTTTTTAGATTGTTTCTGCCCGAATGCACCAATAGAAACCAGAATCATTAGAAAGATAATAAATATTCTCCGTAATGATAATTTAGTTACTTTTGCCCAGGTTTTATTATTTCTGAGATGCATAAATACTTTCATTCAAAACTACGATTTTTTTTTATAACGGTAGCAATTACCTTTTTCTTGTTTTCTTGTGGGAAAGAAGAGCATAGTGTTATTCCTGAAACCTACGTTGATTTCGTTATTCGATTAAGTGATCCACTATTTATTGATTTAAACTCGATTGGGAATTCTGTTATTGTAACCAGTCAATATAATGGACATAATTCGGCAGGTTATAACAATCATGGCATAATTGTTTACCGTGCCAGTCAGACTGAGTTTTATGCTTTTGACCGAACTTGTACTTTTGAAGAAGAGTTAAATTATGCAGTAAATCTTGAAAGTCCGGTTGACTTAACCGCAAAATGCCCTAATTGCGAAACGGAATATATTTTGCCCAGCTATGCTACTCCTGGTAAAGATGGACCTGCAATTTATCCTCTAAAACAGTACTATGCTGATTTTGATCGGAATACTATCTGGGTTCGCAATCAACCATAAAAAACCCGGAGTTTGTCCAGGTTCTGATCATAACAATCTTTTTAAATTAACTTAGTACCTGTAATGGTCTGGCTTATAAGGTCCGTTTTTAGGGATACCTATGTACTCAGATTGATCTGTGGATAATGTGGTGAGTTTAACTCCAATTTGATCCAGATGCAATCTGGCTACTTCTTCATCTAGGTGTTTGGGTAATCTATATACATCTAAATCATAATCATTTTGCCAGAGCTCTATCTGGGCCAAAGTTTGATTTGTAAATGAGTTACTCATAACAAAAGAAGGGTGCCCCGTTGCACAACCCAGGTTTACAAGTCTGCCCTCAGCAAGTAAAAAAATGCTGTGACCATCAGGGAAAGTAAACTTATCTACCTGTGGTTTGATGTTGGTTTTTATAATGCCTGGATAGTTTTCCAGTTGTTCAACCTGAATTTCATTGTCAAAGTGACCAATATTGCAGACTATTGCCTGATCCTTCATTTTACTAAGATGATCTGCTGTAATTACATTGAAGTTTCCTGTCGCGGTCACATAAATATTTCCCTCTGGGAGAGCATCCTCAACAGTTTTTACTTCAAATCCTTCCATGGCAGCCTGTAAAGCACAAATCGGATCTATTTCAGTTATAATTACTCTTGCACCGTAAGATTTCATTGATTTTGCTGAACCTTTTCCCACATCACCATAACCACAAACAACTACAACTTTACCTGCCAGCATTACATCAGTTGCTCTTTTTATCCCATCGGCAAGAGATTCACGACAACCATACAGGTTATCAAATTTAGATTTAGTGACTGAATCATTTACATTAATTGCAGGAGTAAGTAGCTTTCCTTCTTCCTTCATCTGGTATAAGCGGTGCACTCCAGTAGTAGTTTCCTCAGAAACACCTTTCCAGTCTTTTACCATACGATGCCATTTTTGTGGATCCTCAGCCAATATTTCTTTCAATTGGTTAAGAATAACTTCTTCTTCTTTATTGGATGGGGTTATATCCAGAATTGTTGAATCATCTTCAGCTTCATAGCCTTTATGAATCAGTAAAGTAGCGTCACCACCATCATCAACAATAAGATTTGGTCCCAGCCCACTTTCAAAAGACAATGCCTGAGCTGTACACCACCAATATTCTTCAAGAGTTTCACCTTTCCATGCGAAAACGGGAACACCACTGGCAGCAATTGCAGCAGCAGCATGATCTTGTGTAGAAAAAATATTACAACTTGCCCATCTTACATCTGCTCCAAGTTCTACTAAGGTTTCAATCAGAACCGCAGTTTGAATAGTCATATGGAGAGAACCTGTGATTCTGGCTCCTCTTAAAGGCTTACTTTCGGAATATTTTTGCCTAACCGACATTAAGCCAGGCATCTCTTTTTCAGCAATTTCAATTTCTTTTCTGCCAAATTCTGCAAGGCTCAAATCTTTAACTTTGTAGGGCATTCTTTTTGTCATTATATCTGTATTTTCCATTTTTGATTTTTTTAGGGGTACAAAGTTACAATTTATCTGTGGATATTCAGAATGATGGTTGAGAAGTGTAATTAGTTGGCAATTATAGCTTAACTCGATGATTCAACTTTGAGAATTTCTTGTGCAATTACTTTGTCCTTTTTTAATTGGGCTATTAGTGAATCAACATCTTTAAATTTTATTTCATCACGTATTCGGTCAATAAAAATAAGATTAACATCTTGTCCATAAATGTCCTGCGAGAAGTTGAAGATGTTAACTTCAATGGTTTTACTCACTTTTTTTGAATTAATAGTTGGTCGGATTCCTATATTCAACATCCCCAGATATCTTGTTTGGGAAATTATTAATTTAACGGCATAAACCCCATCTGAAGGAATCAATTTATGATTTTCTTTAGGAGTAATATTGGCTGTGGGAAAACCAATTTGACGACCAATCCTTTTGCCACCAACTATTGTTCCGTTTACAAAATATTCATACCCTAAAAATAAGTTGGCCCGTCGAATTTGGCCTGACCATAGGGCCTCACGGATTAGGGTGGAGCTTACTTTTTCACCGTTTATTAGTTTTGGTTGCATTTGTAGTGCCTGGAACTTGAATTTTTCCGCGCAGACTTTTACTGTCTCGAAATCACCTTTTCTGTCTTTTCCAAAATGATGATTGAAACCAACAATTAAAAATTTAACATTAAATTTATTCACCAGAGTTTTTTCAACAAATTCACAGGCGCTTTGTTGAGCTAACTCATAAGTAAAAGGCAGGATTATCAAATGATCAATATCAGTCTGCCCAAGTAATGTTTCTTTTTCTTCAATGGTAGTTAAAAATTTTAAATCAATCCCAGAATTGTTTAAAACCATTCTGGGATGAGGCCAGAATGTAATAAGTACACTTTCTCCTTCAACCTCCTGTGCTATGTTGGTGAGCTCGTGAATAATTTGACGATGGCCCGAATGAACACCATCAAAAATTCCTATGGTGATTACAGGCTTTTTTAAATTTATTTTATCCAGGTTGAAGTGTACTTTCACTTATTATGTTTAAATATTTAGTCTGGTAAAAATAAGAAAACCAGATCAATTATCTTTACGAAGTATCTCCTAATAAAAATCCTTAAATTTGTATAAACTCACAGATATATGAAAACTCCAGAGATTGTTACAAATGACCAATGGCTTCAACCTTTTGAAAGCATCATTACCAAAAGGATTAATCAGGCCATGAAACGAGAAAAAATGCTGGTTGGCGAAGAATCTCTGAGTGATTTTTCAAACGGATATTTGTTTTTTGGCTTACATAGAACTGAAAATGGATGGGTTTTCAGGGAATGGGCACCCAATGCCACACAAATTTACCTTATAGGGACCTTTTCAAACTGGAAGGAATCAGAGGAGTATACTATGGAAAAAGTGAAATCTGGTACCTGGGAAATACATCTTCCGAAGGATAGACTAAAACATGGCGATCTTTTTAGGCTATCTGTACACTGGAGTGGTGGGCAGGGTGAGCGTATACCGGCCTGGGCCAGAAGAGTAGTGCAGGATGAAAGTACAAAAATGTTCAGCGCCGAAGTATGGTCTCCTACTCAGGAGTATTCCTGGGAGAATCCCGATTTTAAAAGAGCAGAAGAACCTCCATTGGTTTATGAAGCCCATGTTGGTATGGCCTCTGAAAATGAGAAAGTAAGCAGCTATAATTATTTCCAGGATGAAATCTTGCAGAAAATAGCTAGTCTAGGATATAATACTATTCAGTTGATGGCTGTACAGGAGCATCCGTATTATGGGTCCTTTGGTTACCATGTTTCAAGCTTTTTTGCTCCTTCTTCAAGATTTGGGACTCCTGAAGAATTAAAATCTCTTATTGATAGAGCTCATAAATTGGGCCTATCAGTTATTATGGATCTTGTTCATTCACATACGGTCAAGAATGTTAATGAAGGACTAGGCTTATTTGATGGGTCCCTTGATCAGTATTTTCATGGAAATGAGCGCAGAGAACATCCTGCATGGGACTCGCTTTGTTTTGATTATGGAAAGAATGAGGTTCTACATTTTCTTCTTTCAAATTGTAAATATTGGTTGGATGAGTTCCATTTTGATGGATATCGATTCGACGGGATAACAAGCATGCTCTATTTTGATCATGGTTTATCAAGAGATTTTACCGCATATGATCAGTATTTTGATGGAGGACAGGATGAAGATGCAATTGCCTATTTATACCTGGCGAATAAACTAATTCACGAAATACGGCCTGATGCAATATCAATAGCTGAAGAAATGAGCGGAATGCCGGGACTTGCAACTCCAGTAGATAAGGGTGGATTTGGTTTCGACTACCGCCTTGCTATGGGAACACCTGATTACTGGATTAAAATTATAAAAGAGAAACCGGATGAACAGTGGAATGTGTCAGAGATATATCATGAACTTAGTAATCACAGGGCAGATGAAAAAACTATCGGGTACGCAGAGTCTCATGATCAAGCGTTAGTAGGAGATAAGACTCTTATATTCAGACTGATGGATAAGGAGATGTATTTTAGTATGAATAAAGGAAGTCAAAGCCTTGTGGTAGATAGGGGCCTTGCCTTACATAAAATGATCAGATTGGCAACAATTTCAACAGCAGGAGGAGGATACCTGAATTTTATGGGCAATGAATTTGGGCATCCTGAATGGATAGATTTTCCCCGTGAAGGAAATAATTGGTCATATAAGTATGCCAGAAGACAATGGTCTCTGATGTTTAATGCTGAATTGCGATATGGTGAATTGTCAGATTTTGATCAGGCAATGATTCAATTGATCCGTGATGAGCGATGTCTGGAGCAGGCATTCCCCTATAAGCGTGCTTCTAATGAAGGGGATCAAATTCTTGCTTTTACCCGAACTTCATTGCTCTTTGTATTTAACTTTAATCCATCTCAATCATTTACAGGGTATGGAATAGATGTTGAACCAGGAAAATACAAGTTGATTTTAAACTCAGATGATTCCAAATTTGGGGGCTTTGGCCGTCTTCAAAATAATAGTATATACCTGGCAAAAAAGGGAGGAAAACTTATTTCTTCCAACCCTGATTATTTGCATTTATATCTACCCAGCAGGACAGCTTTGGTGTTTAAAAAGCTCGAACAAAAAAGAATTTATTGAAGAATCAATACTTTTGTACTGCTCCACTCAATTCCATCATGTATTCTGATAAAGTACGTACCTTTTGGCCAACCTGAAAAGTTAAATGATTCAGTCACCACCTGACCTGGATAATCATACACCTTTTGAAGGAGTTTCCTCCCTGATTTATCAAATACCTCCATTATTAGTCGGTCTTTATATAAATCTATTATTTCAATATTAAATATACCATCAGTGGGATTAGGATATAGTTTTAATGAAACTATAGGTTTACTGAAATCTTCAATTGCTGTTGGGGCTTCTTGTAAGAAGTTTATAGGAACCGGACTGGCACCCTCTGCCGAGACAGTAATAGTAGCTGATCTCGATTCCCCAGAAGTGTTTTCATCATAATCCACTCTGAACGATGTTGTGCTTTCTTTTGTAACATTCATCCAATTTTCAGTCTCGCTAACAGACCATTCAATATTGGCATTTACCGTAAAAGTATAAGAACCAGCTATAGAAGATGCTGTTGCTGAAACGGGAGAAACCTCCAACAAAATATTTGCTCCTTGTTGAGTTAAAATTATAGTTTGTGCCACAACTCCAGGTCCTGTAACATTAATGTTAGCATAACGTGAGCTATTGGAACTGTTCTCATTGTATGTCACAGTAAGGGTGTTATTATCAGACTTAATGGCTGACAACCAATCTGAATCCTCAGAAATTATCCATTCAATATTAGAAGAGACACTAAAATTCAGTGTTCCTGAGTTTGCTCCAACTGTTGCTGTAGCCGGTGTAACACTTACCACAGCTGAGGCTCCTTCTTGAAAAAGAGTAACAATAAGAGGTGCAACACCCTGTCCTGATAAACCAAAAGTTGCTGATCTGGACTCAACTAGCAGATTTTCGTCATATTGTATTGTTAATGTTGAGTTATTTGTTTTCACTGCTGTTGTCCAAAAATTGTTTTCTGATACACTCCAATTTACATTTGATAATATTGTAAATGTCATTGTGCCAGACGATGCAGATATAGTTTGTTCAAGAGGATCAACAGATAGTACTGGTCCTGATTCCCCCTGAGAAATAGTAACGGTTACAGGATTAACACCGGAACCTGATAAGGTTACCACAGCACTTCTTGATTCAGTCAAAATATTCTTGTCATATGAGATGCTAAGAGTTGCATTATCAGATTTGCTGGCAACAAGCCAGTTATAATTTTCAGAAATGCTCCAATTTATATTTGATTTAACAACAAAGTCTATTGAGCCTGCTTCGGGTCCAACATTAGCAAATGGTTGATATACTGATAAAATGGGCTCTGAACCCAATTGAATAAGTTCAACTTCCTGAGGTGTAACATCTGATCCGGATAAGGTAATGGTTGCTGTTCTTGAGTTAAAAGATGTATTTAAGTCATAATTGATAAGCAAAGTGCCATTGTCAATCTTTGCAACCGATAACCAATCTGAATCTTCAGCAAAATTCCAGATAACATTTGAGGCTACCGCAAAACTTATAGACCCGGGGTAAGAGGAAACTGTTGACGAGGTAGGAGTGACTACAAGTGTTGGCGTAGCACCCAGCTGGTCTATTGTAACTACCCTGTTTGATAAGCCTGGACCTGATAAAGTAATTCCGGTAGATCTTGGATCAATAGAAAGATTCTCGTTGTAGGATACTGTTAATGTTGAATTGCTTTCTTTTATGGCTGTTAGCCAGTTTGCGTTTTCACTAAATGTCCAGTTTACGTTTGAAGAAATTGTAAAACTAAAAGTGCCAGAGTTTGGACCCACACTTCTGGAATCCGGGGTAACAGTTAATGCAGGAGTCGCTCCTGCTTGATTTAGACTAACTAATTGAGATGAAACAAATGGTCCGGAGAGTGTAATTGTTGACGACCTGCTATCTACAGAGATATTTTCATTGTATGTTACTGTCAATGTAGAGTTGTTTGTTTTAACTGCAGTAAACCAATCTGCGTTTTCAGACAAACTCCAATCTACATTTGATGAGACATCAAATGTTACTGAACCTGATGATGAAGAAATATTTTCTGAAGTAGGGTTAACACCTAATATTGGTGTTGCCCCATCCTGGTTAAGAGTAACAGTTTGAGATGATATTCCTGGACCTAACAATGTAATATTTGCAGATCTAGGATCAATAATTAGATTCTCATCATATGTTATAGTAAGGGTTGTTTCGTTTGATTTGACTGCAGTAAGCCAGGCAATATTCTCAGAAACAGTCCAATTCACATTTGAAGAAACGCTATAGCTTGTTGTTCCTGAATTTGCTGAAACACTTCTTGATGCAGGAGTTATAGCTAGTTCAGGATTTGCACCTTGTTGGTTTAAGCTCGCAATCTGATTTGAAACACCTGGTCCACTCAATGTAATATCAGCAGTTCTTAAATCAACGCTTGTATTTTCATTGTAACTAACAGTGATTGTTGTTTCATTTGTTTTAACAGCATCAAACCAACTTGCACTCTCGGATAAGGACCAATTTAGATTAGAAGAAACACTAAATGTAATTGACCCATCTGATGAAGAAACCGTCTGAGAAGTTGGGCTGACAATTAAAATAGGTGTTGCTCCATTTTGGTTAACTGTTACGATTACATTGGAGACTCCTGGCCCTGATAAAGTAATAGGAGCATTCCTGGTATCGACAGATAGATTTTCATCATAATTGATTTGAAGTGTTGTTTCATTTACTTTCGTTCCACTTACCCAATTTAGGTTTTCAGAAAAACTCCAATTAATATTTGAAGAAATGGTAAAATATACTATGCCTGAAGTTTCTGATACAGAATGGGATGCTGGATTTGCTGTCAGAATTGGATCGGCACCTTCTTGTTCAACTGTGACGGTTTGATTTGCAACTCCGGGGCCAGTAATTGTTATTCCTGCAGATCTTGTTTCGACAGAAAGATTTTCATTGTAAGTAACAGTCAGTGTTGTATTATTAATTTTATTGGCAATAAACCAATCTGCGTTCTCTGTAAAATTCCAATCGATGTTTGATGCAATGGTAAAATTAACACTTCCGGAAGAAGATGTGACATTTTCAATACTAGGAGTAACTGTTAGAATAGGTGTCGCTGCTTCTTGATTAAATGTAACTATTTGAGTAAGGTCTTCACCTGAAATAGTAATGCCTGAGGTACGAATAGCAACTATTAAATTCTCATCGTAAATTACCCTTAGGGTAGCATTGTCAATTTTTGTTGCTGTTAACCAGTCAGCGTTTTCTGATATGCTCCAATCAAAATTTGAGGTAACAGAGAAGTCCATTGTTCCAGATGAAGCAGGAACTGTGGCAACTGTTGGAGAAATAGTTAAGACAGGGTCCCCTGCATTTTGATTTACAGCTACAAATTGATCGATAACCCCTGGTCCAGATAAGGTAATTGAAGCTGAACGAGGATCAATAGTTGCATTTTCATCATAGGTAAGGGTAAGGGTTGTAGCATTTGTTTTCACTGCAGTAAACCAATCAGCCGTTTCAGCAAAATTCCAACAAAATTCCAATCAATATTAGAGGCAACAGTGAAAGTGGTTGACCCAGATGAAGCATTGATAATAATACTGGCTGGAGATACTGCGAGAAATGGGGTCGCACCTTCCTGCTCCAGGTTTATTAATTGATCACTAACACCCGGGCCTGAAACAGTAATATTTGCATTCCTTGAAACAACAGAAAGATTTTCTAAATAATTCAATGTTAAAGTCGATTCGTCGGTTTTAGTTCCTGTAAACCAACCTGCATTCTCAGAAAAAGTCCAGTTTATATTTGAAGTTATGTCTATTGAAATGAAACCATCAGCTGATGAAACAATAGCACTCGTTGGATTCACCACAAGAATTGGCGTTGCTCCCTCCTGATCCAGGGTGATAACCTGGTTGCTCACACCTGGCCCAGACAGTGTAAATGTTGTTGAACGAGGAATTACAGAATTATTTTCAGTGAAACTGACTGTTAAAGTTGATGCATCTGATTTATTAGCTATAACCCAGGAATCACCACCTGAAAAAGTCCAATCCACATTGGATGTGACTGTAAAACCAAATGTACCTGAGGATGACCCTACAGTTTGAGATTCAGGGCTTATACTTAGTACTGGTGTTGCACCTTCCTGTGTAACTGTTACCGACCGGGTAATTCCTCCACCAGCCAATGAAAGAACAGCTGTCCTGGAATTAATGGAGATATTCTCAGAATTTGCTGTTACAGTGACAGGTTGACTATTCGAACCAGTTGAAGGATTAATATCCAGCCAGGCGGGTATACCTGTTATAGTCCAGGTAATATTCGCAGAAGTAAGGCTAAAAGATCCATTACTTCCAATGGAAGCTCCAAGGATAAGACTATTTGGGCTTACCTCCAGCGAAGGCGCCCCGGCCTGAGTAACCGTAACAGTTCTGTTGATACCACTACCTATAACGGTGATAGTAGCAACGCGTTCTACAGTGGCAGGATTGGCGCTATTGGCAGTGACTGTAATGGCCTGGTTTGTACTTCCGGAGACAGGGCTAATATCAAGCCAGGTAGCATCATCGGATAGCGTCCATGAAGTATTTTCCACATTTATATCAAAGGCACTGGAACTACTGGTATATGGCAGCTCAATGGAGGAAGTACTTACAGTAAGGGATGGAGCACCTGCCTGAGTAACGGTCACAGTGGAGGAAAGAGTACCATCTGTGATAGTGAGAGTAGCAGATCTTGCCAATGTAGACGTATTCACTGCATTGGTGGTTAATGTAATTGATTCAGAGGTACTTCCGGAGGTATTTGAGATATCTATCCAGGATGGCATTCCGGTAATATTCCAGGTGATATTGGCAGAGGTAATATTGAAAGCCCCTGCACTACCACTGGTATATGCCAGGTTTACACTGGAAGGATTCACAGACAGGTCTGAAGCCCCTTCCTGGGTAACATTAATGGTCCGGGTAATTCCGGCACCGGAGATTGTGATAATTGCAGCCCTGGTACTGGTTGATGGATTTTCAGAAACAGACGTAACCGTAATGGTCTGATTGGCAGAGCCGGAAGTGGAACTGACATTAAGCCAGGTTTGACTGCTTGAAACAGACCATGTTACATTGGCTGAAGTAATATCAAAAGTAGCCGTACTGGAGGCCTGGAAAGCCAGGGTAAGACCTGTTGGGTTAACTTCCAGTGAAGGAGCCCCGGCCTGGGCAACTGTAATGGCATGTGAAATAGTCCCATCGGTGACTGTTACAATAGCATTTCTGGTGGATGTACCAGGATTTGTTTGGTTAGCTGTCACGGTAATGGTCTGTGAGTTACTACCCGAAGCTGGAGATACATTGAGCCAGGTTTGACTGGAGGACACCGTCCATGAAGTATTTTCAGAAGTCAGGCTAAAAGTAGCATTGCTACCACTTAAATAGGCTATTGCAAGGCTTGTACTACCCACTTCGAGGAGGGGTGCACCTGCTTGAGTAACCGTAAGTGTACGAGAAAGACTTGCACCATCGGTAACCGTTAGGATAGCACTTCTCGCAGCAGTTGTGGGATTATTAGAATTAGTAGTAACAATAACTGATTGATTATCTGTACCTGTAGATGGAATAACATTTAACCAGGTGGGTATTCCATTAATGCTCCAGGACACATTGGCCGAAGTGACATTAAAGCCAGCATTGCTGCCATTGGAGTAACCCAGGTTAATTGAAGTAGTACTAACCTCCAACGAAGGAGCCCCAGCTTGAATAACCGTAACTGTTCTGGTAATACCGCTGCCTGTTACGGTGATATTACCAACGCGCTCTACAATGGCAGGATTGGCACTATTAGCAGTGACTGTAATGCCCTGGTTTGCACTTCCGGAGACGGGGCTAACATCTAGCCAGGTTGCATCATCGGAGAGTGTCCATGAAGTATTTTCCACATTAATATCAAAGCCACCGGTACTACTGGTATAAGGCAGAGCAATAGATGAAGTACTAACTGTAAGCGATGGGGCACCTGCCTGAGTAACAGTCACAGTTGATGAAAGGGTCCCATCCGTGATTGTGAGGGTAGCAGACCTTGCCAATGTAGACGGATTCACTGCATTGGTGGTCACTGTAATAGATTCTGAAGTACTTCCAGAGGTATTTGAGATATCTATCCAGGATGGCATCCCAGTTATATTCCAGGTGATATTGGCAGAGGTGATATTGAATGCCCCTGCACTACCACTGGTATAAGCCAGGTTTACACTGGAAGGATTCACAGACAGGTCTGATGACCCTTCTTGAGTAACAGTCACAGTCCTTGTAATTCCGGCACCGGAAATTGTGATAATTGCAGCTCGAGTACTGGTAGATGGATTTTCAGAAACAGCGGTTACAGTAATGGT
>RCND010002131.1_pt1 | contig 11829 bp, 12 predicted proteins | sample 2041351 | NCBI WGS metagenome assembly RCND01 (sample SAMN09708230, study PRJNA481090) | Marine sediment metagenome, whole genome shotgun sequencing project. | biome: marine sediment; feature: ocean; material: sediment; isolation source: Sewage treatment plant 12B marine sediment (STP12B) ...
ACAATCTGCGCTTTTGTGGCCTCCGCACGGGCGATGGCGTTCTTATATTGGCCGATTTGGCCCTTTGCGAGGTACACAGCGCCGCTTGCCAGTGCGATGCCAACCAGCAGCACAAGTCCGAAAATCATACGCATGTTGTGTTCCTTCTTTTGGATGCCCAGCCGGACTGAACGCGGTTTCGTTGCATATGTGCTACCAGCAAACTGTGGTCATTATTTGGCAAGGGCGTAGTTTTTGTGCCGCCATGTCCAACAAGGGGCTGCTTTACTCCAGCCCAGCGAGTTCTTCGACAGATGTGTCGGTCAGATAGGTTTCGACACTATCGCCGAATACCTGCGTTCCGTTAAAAACTGAAATTATCGCAGCAAGGGCAAGACCACATACTGCAGCAGTCAAGACAACCCAATCTACGGTAATCGCCCCATCTTCGTTCCGTGCAAAATTCATTATTCTAGGCTGCATTGGTACTTCCCGGTAGTTTGAACTTGATCAGATTTGAGAACGAAAAAGGGGCTGCATTCAATGCAGAACGCAGCCCCCAGTATTACTGTCTAAGCAGTCAGATCGACTTACTCAGAACCTGCAATAGTTGTCCCACCGAAGCTCGCGTCACCGATTGTCTGGGAGTTCAGGAAGGTGGAAGTCTGTGCGGTCATGTCTGCGGCACCGGAAGAGATCGAGCCATAAGCAGCAATCGCCAGGCCAACAACCGCGGCTGTCAAAACAACCCAGTCTACTGTTACTGCGCCGTCTTCGTCATTGCGGAAGTTTTTTACGAAATTCATCATGTTAGTATCCCTCCAAAGGATTTTTTAAGATTTAAGTTACAACCTTGTCTCACCGTGTGGCCCGCTCTCATTCAGGCCTGCTCGACTTGGTATGACCCTATATAGCTGTATGAATGGGGCATGAATTTGGCGGCAAATAAGGCTTTTGCATTTGATAAGAGTTATTCTGATTTGATCAGCGTAACTTATTGTTTTGGAATGATTTTAGTATTGAATTATTCTGAAATTGGTTAACGGCTGCGTCCCAAACACCCCAATTAAGGCAAATTCGCCATGATTGAGTGCCTCATTTGCTGGTTTTTGAGGTCTTTTTGCGTAATATTGTTGGAAAAAGCAGTGAAGAAATGAGTGCAGGCCCTATGAAACGTATATTTTTGCTGTTCGCAGTTGTTGCTGCGCTCAGTTTCTTGCCTGTTGGCGCTGATTTGCGTGCTGAATCGCCCGCGCCATTCCCTGAATTCAAGCCAAAGTTCGTCACACCGCCCAAATCAGGTGCGCGCAAACGCGCGATTGTTCAGATTAATCGCCCGTCACCTGCGGTCGCGCCTGCTCCTGCTGCGCAAACAGCGCCATCCGGGGCAATCGAGCGACCCAAGGCAGGTCAGTATGACTGGTTCTGGGCGCAAGTTTCGCCTGATGCATCAAAATCAGGGCCAGGGCGTCTGGAAAAAGCGATGATAGCTCTTTCGGGGTCGACCTCACGGGTACCCGCGCCGCGCCTTCAGCATATGCAAGACATCGCGAAGCTGCACGGTGTGGATATCTTACTCTCGACCATCGGGACGAAAGTATCTCCTGCATTGGCCTTGGCCATTATCTCGGTGGAATCGTCAGGGCGGGTGGATGCCGTCAGCAGTGCGGGCGCGCAGGGTTTGATGCAACTGATGCCCGCAACTGCCAGCCGCTTTGGTGTAGAGGACAGTACTATCCCGAAGCAGAACATCTCTGGCGGGATCAAATACCTCGATTGGCTGATGGGTGAGTTCGAGAGTGACCCCATTCTGGTGCTGGCAGGCTACAATGCAGGAGAGGGTTCGGTGCGCAAGCATGAAGGCGTTCCGCCGTTTCCCGAAACCCGAGACTATGTGCCTAAGGTGCTGGCCGCGTTCCAAGTCGCTAAAGGTCTGTGCAAAACGCCACCCCAGTTAATCTCGGATGGCTGTGTTTTTGCGTCTATGAAGTAGAGACCCTTTGAGGAAGACCTCGTTGAGGCTATCGGTAAGCTTACTCAAGTAAGCGCCTTACAGCAGCCGTACCTGCGTCCCAATCGGCACAAGTGCAAAAAGTTCTTCGACTTTGTGGTTATATAGTCCAATGCATCCATCTGAGGACAAGCGTCCGATTTTGCGTGTGTCATGGGTGCCATGGATCAAATACGCGGGCCATGAGAGGTACATTGCATGAGTACCAAGCGGATTGCCTGGGCCAGGGGGCATGTATTCTAGTGTCGGGTCACGCTCTACCATAGATGCAGTAGGGGTCCAGTCAGGCCCAACGCGTTTGCGTACGACTTTGGTATACCCGCGTTTGGTTAACTCTTCGGAGCGTGGAACAGAAGACGGGTACATTTTATAGGTTTCACCATCCCCGCCCCAAAAATGGAGAGTGCGCGATGAAATATCCGCAACAATTGCACCTTGGCCCAAATCGTCGAAGTGATCCTCCCAGCGTTGCGGGGTAAATCCCATGATGTTGCGGCGCGTGACTACGGGTGCCGGAGCATTTTGTGCGTGGAGGATCGAGGGGGAGGCCAGTGCGGCGCCTGATGCAAGTATCATACCGCGGCGAGAGAATCTAATTTGTGTCATGTTGCTGCTCTATCTTTCAATGAGATATTCGAAAAAGCGAATGGATCATCTTGAGCAGAAATTAAAGTGCAGTTTGTCGACCTAACGCAAACGTTATCGAGCGCCGGGACAGCCCCGTACACACAGGGCTGTCTTCTTAAGCTATCACTCGGCGCTTTTTGCTGCGGGCTTCTTCGCCACCGCTTTTTTTGCAGGCGCCTTCTTAGCAGCGGGTTTCTTCGCTGCTGCCTTCTTTTTGGGCGCAGCTTTCTTTTTCGCTGCCGGTTTTTTCTTGCCCGATTTCTCGGCACGCTCGTCAATCAGGATAACGGCCTGATCAATCGTGATGTCCTCGGGCTCTATCGTGTCCGGGATCGTTGCATTGATTTTCTCCCACTTCACGTAAGGGCCATACTTACCTTTCATCACGTTGACCGCACCACCCGCTGTCGGATGCTCGCCCAATTCGCGCAAAGGGGCCGCTGCGACACCGCGTTGTCCGCGTGACGCTACTTTCTCTGCAAGAAGTTGCACCGCGCGGTTCATGCCTACCGTAAAGACTTCGTCGATACCCTCGAGATTGGCGTTTGTACCACCACGGTCTGACGTGCTGGGGGCATGTTTGAGATAAGGGCCATAGCGGCCGATGTTGGCCCAGACCATGATGCCATCCTCGGGGTGTGGTCCGATTTCGCGCGGCAAAGACAGCAGCATCACAGCACGTTCAAGATCAAGCTCTTCGGGCTCCCAGTCCTTGGGAATGGATTGCCTTGGTGGCTTCGGTACCTCTTCGGTCTGAGCGCCGCGTTGCACATAGGGGCCAAAGCGCCCTTTGAACACGCGAATCTCGTCGCCTTTATCCTCACCCAGCAGCTTGCCATCCGGTGGAATGGCGGACGCTTCTGCTTCGGGGTTTGGCGGGCCGAATGGGCGCGTGTAGCGGCACTCTGGATAGTTGGAGCAACCGATGAACGCCCCGCCAGAGCGCGCGGTGCGCATGCTGAGACGTCCAATTTCGCAATTGGGGCACAAGCGCGGGTCCTTGCCGTCGCCTGCATCGGGAAAGAGGTGGGGGGCCAGCACATCGTTGATTTTCTCGAGCACTTCGGTAATGCGCAACTCGGACGTCTCGGCGATGGCCGCCGAGAAATCGCGCCAGAACCGATCTAGCACTTTCTTATAATCGGCGTCACCAGCAGACACTTTATCAAGCTGGTCTTCAAGATCGGCGGTAAAGTCATAGCCGATGTAGCGGCGGAAGTAGTTTTCCAGAAAGGCAGTGACCAGACGGCCCTTGTCTTCGGGGATCAGGCGCTGGCCTTCGCGGCGCACATAGCCACGGTCCTGAATGGTGGTAACGATGCTGGCGTAGGTGGACGGACGGCCGATGCCGAGCTCTTCCATGCGCTTGACCAGTGTCGCTTCGGTGTAGCGCGGCGGCGGCTGGGTGAAATGTTGACCACCAAGCACGGCGTCCTTTTCAGCAAGCAATGCGCCGCTCTTGCGCTGCATGCCGCCGGTGCCTTTGTCGCCGGTATCAATCAGCGCGTCGTCAGCCACGCCTGCGGCTTTGCTGAACTCTTCGCTGTAGCGTGCGGCGGCTGATTTCTTGAGTTTGTCGCCTTGGGTGATCTGGGGCAGACGCTTTTCATCGTCATCGGCCACATCATCGCGGCCTTCTTCATAGACTTTGAGGAAACCGTCAAAGAGTACTACCTGTCCGGTGGCGCGCAGTGTGACCTGTTTATCATCGGACGAGATATCGACAGTGGTCCGCTCCAAACGCGCACTTTCCATCTGGCAGGCCAGCGTGCGCTTCCAGATCAGATCATAGAGTTTGCGCTGATCGCCATCCATCAGCTTGAGCGCATCGGCGTCTTTGGACATCTCGGTGGGGCGCACACATTCGTGCGCTTCCTGCGCGTTCTTGGCTTTGTTTTTATAGAGACGCGGCTTTTCGGGAACATATTTATCGCCGTAACGGTCCGCAATCGCACTGCGCGCCATCTCCATGGCTTCGGGGGCCATGTCGATGCCGTCTGTCCGCATATAGGTAATGTGACCGGCTTCATAAAGGCGCTGGGCAGTGCTCATGGTCTGGCGCGCGCCCATGCCGAATTTGCGACTGGCCTCTTGTTGCAGGGTCGAGGTCATGAACGGCGCGGAAGGGTTGCGCGAGGCAGGTTTTGCCTCAACGCTGGCGACTTTCAGATCACGGCTTGAGACAGCTTGGACCGCCATTTCCGCCTTTGTTGTATCGTCGAGATCGAATTTATCTAGCTTTTTGCCAGCAAGTTCCGTCAAGCGGACCTCAAACTCCTGACCTGACGGAGTGGAGACAAGCGCCTTAACGCTCCAGAATTCGCGCGGGCGGAAGGCTTCGATCTCGATTTCGCGCTCACAGATGATGCGCAAAGTGACTGATTGCACGCGGCCTGCTGACTTTGCACCGGGCAGTTTGCGCCACAAAACGGGAGAGAGGTTGAAGCCCACCAGATAATCCAACGCGCGGCGAGCGAGGTAGGCCTCCACCAGTGGCATGTCCACTTGGCGGGGGTTCTTCATGGCTTCGGTCACAGCGGTTTTGGTAATTGCGTTGAACACAACGCGGCTGACGGGCGTGTCTTTCTTGATCGATTTGCGCAGCGTGAGCGCCTCTTGGAGGTGCCAGCTGATCGCTTCACCTTCGCGGTCGGGGTCGGTTGCGAGGATCAGTTCGTTGTCGTTCTTCAGCGCATCGGCAATCGCCTTCATGTGCTTTTTGGAGCCGCTATCTATCTCCCACAGCATTTCGAAATCATTGTCGGTATCAACCGAACCGTTCTTGGGCGGCAGGTCCCGGACGTGGCCATATGAGGCCAGAACCGTGAAGTTATCCCCGAGGTATTTGTTGATCGTCTTGGCCTTGGCGGGAGATTCGACAACGACTACTGGCATGTATTTACGGTCCTTCGACGGAGTGAATGGCGGCGTCTACGGCCTTTGACATGTGGGATGCAAGGGGGCTTTGTCAATGCGTGGTGGGAGGAAGATGCCGTAATTGCGAGGGGAAAGTGAGGCTTGACGGTGTCAAATCGGCACGCATTGGCACGGCAGATCGGCGTTTTGTGCGCTTAGATCGGGCGCGATAGCAGACCACCTGCGCTGCGCGTGACCTGACCATCCATCTCTAATTCCACCAACGCAAGCGTGAGCGCGGAGGAGGGCAATTGCAAGTCGCGGATCAACTGGTCTTCGGCCACAGGTGAAGGGCCAAGACGTTGCAAAATGCTCAAATGCAGGCCCGCGGCTTCGCGCAAGGTGCGGCGCGGCTTTACTTTGCCAGTAGGCGCTGGACGTGCCTCCAAGGGAAGTTGGGGCGCATCTCCCTGCATCGGGCCGATTGCTTCAAGGATATCAGCGGCATTGCGCACCAGTGTCGCGCCGTCGCGGATCAACATATTGCCGCCGGACGCACGGGCATCGAACGGATGGCCTGGTACGGCAAGAACATCACGCCCCTGATCGAGCGCATCGCGCGCGGTGATGAGGCTGCCTGACTTTGCAGCGGCCTCCACCACCACAGTTGCGCGGGCGAGGCCGGATATGATGCGGTTTCGCTTTGGGAAATAACGCGCTGTGGGTTGCAGGCCCATAGGTTGTTCGGACAGGCGCAAGCCCTGTTTGGCGATATCCTCGGCAAGGGCGGTATTTTCGGCGGGGTACATTATATCCACACCGCCCGCTTGCACGGCGATTGTACCGTAGGGCAGGGAGGCCAGATGTGCGGCGGCATCCACGCCGCGTGCCAGGCCCGAGACGACAACAAACCCCGCCTCGCCGAGTTCATGGGCAAGGGTGCGCGCCATCCGCGTTCCGAGCGACGAGGCATTGCGCGCACCCACAAGAGCAATCATCGGCTTGGCCAGTAATGCTGGATCGCCGAGCAGCCACAAAAACGGCGGCGCATCGTCAAGCTCGGCCAAGGATGCAGGGTAATCAGGGTGATCAATGTGCAGCAGTTTCGCGCCCTGAGCATGGGCGGCGCGCAGTTCGGCGCGCACGACACCCTCGGGGCATATTTCGTATCCCCTTACGCCCGCGGCGCGCGCCACCTCAGGCAGCGCGGCCAGCGCATTTTGCGCAGTGCCGTGTTCAATCAGCAGTCGTTTATACGTGGATATACCGACCCGGCGCGAGCGCAACAGACGGAGACGGGCAAACTGTTCGCCTTCCGGGGGGGGTGGGAGTGGGGGGTGAGTGGAAGAAGGATTGGTGTTCCTGTCAGTCATCCCGTGGCTCCGTCTGTTGCTGGAATCAGTATTACCTTTCGGTGGTTAACAGGACGTGAATCAGATCAACTTGAATTGTTTCAACCGCTCAAGCAGCGGCACCGCCTATCGTCAGCCCGCCGATCATCAGCGTCGGCTGGCCCACGCCCACAGGCACCCATTGGCCCTGCTTGCCGCAGTTGCCCATTCCGGGATCAAGACTTGGGTCATTCCCGATCGCGCGGATCTGCTTAAGCGCAGTGGCCCCGTCGCCGATGAGCGTTGCCCCTTTGACTGGCGCACCGACAACGCCATTTTCGACGCGGTAAGCCTCAGTACAGGAGAACACGAACTTGCCGTTGGTGATATCCACCTGACCGCCGCCGAATCCGACGGCGTAAATACCGTCCTTAAGGTCAGCTACAATATCGCCGGGGGCAGTGTCGCCGCCCAGCATATAGGTGTTCGTCATGCGCGGCATGGGGATGTGGGCAAAGCTTTCGCGGCGTCCGTTACCAGTGCTTTTGACACCCATGAGGCGCGCGTTCTGGCGGTCCTGCATGTAACCGACCAACTTTCCGTCCTCGATCAGGACGTTTTTGGCGCTGGGCGTGCCTTCGTCATCCACCGAAATAGAGCCACGGCGGTCGGGAATCGTTCCGTCGTCCAGCACGGTCACGCCTTTGGCGGCGATCTGTTGGCCCATCAGGCCCGCAAACGCGGAGGTGCCTTTGCGGTTGAAATCGCCCTCAAGGCCGTGGCCGATGGCCTCATGCAGCAAGATACCGGGCCAGCCTGGGCCAAGGACGACGTCCATCATGCCCGCAGGGGCGGGGACCGCGTCGAGATTGACCAAAGCGATGCGCAGCGCCTCGCGCGCTTTGCCCTGCCAATCCGCAGGCGCGAGCAAACCGTCCAGACCGATGCGTCCGCCACCACCCGCCGTGCCACTTTCTCGGCGGCCTTCATGCTCAACTATAATAGAGACGTTTACGCGGGTCATGGGGCGAATATCGCGGACAGAAGTGCCCTCGGGGCGCAGAATCTCCACCTCTTGGATCGAGGCTGCAATAGATGCGCTTACCTGCACCACACGCTTGTCCAGGTTGCGGCAATAATCGTCCATTTCACGAAGCGTCTCAACTTTTACCGAGAAAGCAGCCCCTGCAATCGGATCTTGGTCGGTATATAGCTGCTTATTGGTGCCAATGGGCGCATCGGCCCACGTCCCGCCACCATCGCCCACGGCAAGGCGTGCTGTCTGGGCTGCACGGCGCAGTGCGGCTTCTGAAATCTCGGTGGAATGGGCGTATCCGGCCACTTCGCCGCGCACTGCGCGCAGACCGAATCCGGTAGCGGCGTCATAGCTGGCGGTCTTGAGCCGTCCGTCGTCGAACATCAATGCCTCCGAGCGGCGGCGCTCGAAAAACAGCTCGCCATCGTCGGCACCTGCCACGGCGCCGCGCAGAACGGTGAGCGCGGTTTCACGGTCAAGGATGTCATCAAAGGGTGAAAAGGGCATGTCAGACATAAGTGGCGCTCCGGTTCGTGGGGATGTAGAGGTGAGAGGGTGCTTGGTGTCCATTTGACGCAAGCATAGGACTTTCTTTCGTAACCAGAATATGATTGTAAGACGCAAGATTACAACGGCGGGCAGCCACCCTGCGCGTTTTATCCACTTAGGGTCAAGAAAATCAGGACGAAAATGATGACAAAGCACCTCACACTTGCCGGCCTTTTGGCTGGCTTCACGAGCGCACCTGCATGGGCGCAAAGCGTTGATCCACAAGGACTTGAGATCATCGGTACGCCTGTTGACGGTAAGATGGGTTTCCAGCCCGGCGTGACTGAGCTTGCGACCGACCTGCAATGGTTGGACGGCATGATTCTGGTGATCATCACGATCATCACTCTTTTCGTCACCGGGTTGATCCTGTGGGTGGCGTACCGCTATAATTCAAAACGTAACCCAACGCCCGCAACATTTACTCACCACACCCCCGTCGAGATTGCATGGACTATTGTTCCGATTGTTATTCTTGTCGCGATCGGTGCATGGTCGCTGCCAATTTTGTTCCGCCAGCAGGAAATTCCTGTGGCAGATGTCACGATTAAGGCTGTTGGGAACCAGTGGTATTGGTCCTATGAGTACGTCGATGATGATTTCGGCTTTGACAGCTATATGATTGGTGCACCTGCGCTGGGCGGTGAGAACATGAAAACGCCCGAAGTGATCGCACAGCTTGAAGAAGCCGGCTACTCCGAGAGCGAATGGCTGTTGGCGACGGACACGGCCGTGGTTGTGCCGATCAACAAGACGATCGTTATGCAAGTGACCGGTTCAGACGTGATCCATGCGTGGACAATCCCTGCATTCGGCGTGAAGCAGGATGCTGTACCGGGACGTCTGGCAGAGTTGTGGTTCAAGGCCGAAAAAGAAGGCGTTTACTTCGGTCAGTGCTCTGAATTGTGCGGTCAGGCTCATGCCTATATGCCGATCACGGTGAAGGTTGTGTCTGAAGAGGCCTATGCCGAATGGCTGAGCCGTGCGAAAGAAGAATACGCAGGTATTGCACAGCCGATCACCGTCGCATCTGCTGACTAATGTGACGTGGAGGGCGCGCAGTGATGCCGCCCTACCAATCCACAGCCTTTGACCCTGCGCTGTGGCCCTTTGCTAGATAATTTGCCCTACGCGCCATAATGGAATGACCGGATAATGACCGACGTGACAAATGTGCAGAGCTTTGAAAGCGATCCGCAGCTGGGCGACTACTACGCCCTGATGAAGCCGCGCGTGATGCAGTTGGTCGTCTTTACGGCTGTTGTGGGCATGCTGGCGGCGCCGATGTCTGTAAACCCTGTGATCGGCTTTGCTTCGATCCTGTTTCTGGCGATTGGTGCGGGTGCATCGGGTGCGCTGAACATGTGGTGGGACGCAGACATTGACGCGGTGATGAAGCGTACGGCGAAACGCCCTATCCCTGCGGGCAAGGTCACTGCGCAGTCCGCGATGTACCTTGGTGCGGCGCTCTCTGGCCTCTCGGTCATGATGCTGTCGCTGAGTGCCAACTTGCTCGCGGGTTTCATGCTGGCCTTCACGATTTTCTTCTACGTTGTGCCCTATTCCATGTGGCTCAAACGCTCGACCCCGCATAACATCGTGATCGGTGGCGCGGCGGGGGCGTTTCCGCCTGTGATCGGCTGGATCATCGCAACGGGTGATATCCTTGTTCTTGAGCCGTGGTTGATGTTCGCACTCATCTTTATGTGGACGCCACCGCACTTCTGGGCGCTCGCCCTGTTCATGCGCAACGACTATGATGATGCAAAAGTGCCGATGTTGACGGTCACGCATGGCCGCCGCTCCACCCGCAACCATATTCTTGTCTACACTATTTTGCTGGTGATTTTGGCCGTAGGGGCCGCGTTTACAGGGATCGGCGGCTGGATTTATCTGGCGACTGCGCTGGTGTTGAACGGGCTGTTCCTCAAAGGCGCATATGACATCTGGAAGCGTGACGAGGAGATCTGCGAGGTTGATAACTTTGCTGTCGAGCGCAAATTTTTCCGCCTGTCGCTGTGGTATCTCTTCGCGCATTTTCTCGCGATCCTTGCCGAAGCGACATTGAAACCCATCGGATTTGGAGGCTGGTAATGGCACTACGTCCTGAACATGAAATTCACACACGCCGCAAAAGCTTGAACATTGGGGTTGGCCTGATGCTGGGTGGTTTTGTCATACTGATAATGATTTTGACCTACACAAAAATCACGTCTGCAGAGTTTCAGATACCTGCCTCATCCGCAAACGGTGTGGGTGAGCAGATCTCGGTAGAGGGCACAGACTGATGGCGCTTTCTGGTCCAGGAAAAACTGTTGCCCAGACTGTTGGGCTTGTGGTGGTGATGGGCGGTCTCGCATGGGCGTCTGTTCCTTTCTATGACTGGTTCTGCCGTGTTACCGGATTCGGTGGCACCGTTGGGTATGCGTCGGTCGCACCCGAAGATGTGTTGGAAGAGACGATCAGAATCCGCTTTGACGGATCGCTCAACAACAAAATGGCGTGGGAGTTCAAGCCTGTCGAGCGCGAGATGGAAATCCGCATCGGTGAAACAGGTTTGGCCTTTTACGAGGCATACAATCCCACCGATAGACCCATCGCCGGCATGGCATCCTATAACGTGACGCCCTATCAGGCAGGTGCGTTTTTTGAGAAAATCGACTGCTTCTGCTTTGAAGAGAGCAGGTTCTTGCCCCAGGTGAGCGCGTGCAAATGCCCGTCAGCTTCTTTGTTGACCCCGAAATTGTAGGCGATCGTGAAGGTCAGTATATACATACCATCACACTCTCCTATACATTCTACGAAATTGATCTGCCTGAAGGGTATGCCGCCCTCGAAACGGATCAGCCGACCGAACTGAACTAAGACTGAAAACACAGGGACGCCCAAAATGGCCCACGCAAAAAACCACGACTATCATATTCTAGCCCCGTCCATCTGGCCTCTGCTCAGCGCGCTGTTTGCATTTGTCATGCTAACCGGTGGCGTCCTCTGGATGCACTCCGTAACGCCCTTTGTCTTTCTGATCGGCCTTGTCGGCACACTTTATTGCTGCTTTGCTTGGTGGTCCGAAGTCGTTGAGGAAAGCAAAATTGGTGATCATACCAAGGTGGTCCAGATCGGCCTACGCTACGGCTTTATCTTGTTCATTATGTCCGAAGTGATGTTCTTCGTTGCGTGGTTCTGGAGCTTCTTCAAGCACGCGATGTACCCGATGAACGAATATTTCGGGTCAACATACGTCCCTCCACAGATTTATCAGGTTGATGCGTTCCACCTGCCGCTGATCAACACGTTGGTCCTGTTGCTGTCGGGTTGTGCTGTGACATGGGCGCACCACGCGTTGGTCCATGGAAACAACCGCGCGGACCTCAAGAATGGTTTGATCATCGCGGTGGTTCTGGGTGTGCTTTTCACTGCGCTCCAGGCATATGAGTATG
>RCND010001863.1_pt1 | contig 11822 bp, 9 predicted proteins | sample 2041351 | NCBI WGS metagenome assembly RCND01 (sample SAMN09708230, study PRJNA481090) | Marine sediment metagenome, whole genome shotgun sequencing project. | biome: marine sediment; feature: ocean; material: sediment; isolation source: Sewage treatment plant 12B marine sediment (STP12B) ...
TTTTGATTGTATCCATAAATCTCTAACATAGCTGTTTGATTGGCTCCTCCCCCTATCCAACTGCCGGCTAGCGTTGAAAGGCCTCTCCAAACCGCATCAGGTCCAGCACCATTCAATGCCTCAGGATAAATAACCGACATCACCAAAATTGCAATTGGTCCTCCAATAACGATTCCTAAGGTTCCAGTAAAAAACATGGCAAGGGCCTTCCATCCCAAATTAAATACAGCTTTCAAATCAATACTTAAAGTCATTAATACCAGGGCTGCTGGAAGCAAATAGCGACTAGACATAAAATAGAGGTTAGAAGAGTGCACTTCAAGTTCTCCAGAAGCACTTACTGTTTCCCATTCTGGTGCTATTAATCCGAATGTAGTAAGCACTGCGGGCAACATATATGCCATAAACAAGGCTGGAACTATCTTGTAAAATTTAAACCAAAATCCATCCTTTTTAGAAGATGTATAAAAAATGATTCCTAGTGCAATCATTAACAAACCAAATACGATTGTATCATTGGTAAACATCGGTGCATTATCCATATTGACTGTATATACTTTATATTAAATTAATCGTTCCCAACCATAAAAATGGCATTACTGAAGAGAAGTTTACCGTTCTCCCAAAAATTTCTAAATAGCGGATCATCTATCAAATAAACAAGAGATCCTTTACCTTTTTTCTCTACACCATAAACCAATGAATCATCAATTCCGGCTAGAACATTCTTTCCCACAAAGCCACTTATCTTATCGGTTTTATTTTTAATAACACCAACATTATAACCATTCTTTAAATAAGCATATTTGATTCCATTAGTTTTAAGGCTATAATATGAATTTAAATAGCCAAACCCAAGAGGATTCGTATGATCCAGGGTCGTTTTAAAAACGCTACCCTGAACTGAACTGGATAAATGATTCCTTTCCCTTTGATCATATGACAATAATCGAGTTTCCTTTCTTAGTGAATCGTTTCTTTTTTTGTCGTTTGCCTCCATTTTCTCATTCTCATAATTAGATATTTTAAATTCATCAGAAGATGCAAATACAGAAATTGCTGAGCCAATGGCTACTATTTTGCCTCCTTCTTCAATCCAGGTATTCATCTTGCTCAATTGCTTTTTATCAAGCAGATCTGCATAATGTCCAGTTGGCAGAACGATTACATTATACTTATGCAATTGTATTTTCGAAAAATATGAAGAATCAATTATCGTTATATCATATGCTATTTGTTGTTCTAAAAAATGCCATATAGCTCCAAAATTAAGTGAAGATACATTAGAACCCGATAAAACAGCGATTTTTGGTTTCTCCATAAATGAAACTTTGTTAGACCCAAAATCAACTCCACTTGTTACCATTCCGGATTTCACTGCCATTACCGGACGATTAAATTGTACAGCTCCAGTTGTAATAATCGAATCAAAAGCTTTTAGACTCTCATTACCTGCCCGAGTCAAAATAAGGGTTCCAGGTGAATAGCTAACATTATTCATGCTAAATGATTTATTTGTAAATCTGACCTTTACTTTATGTTTAAGCAAATAAGACAGATAACGAACATCGTCAAGGCTCTTCCATTTAGAAATGTAAGCGTAAGGGTTTTTAATCAAAAGGCTGTCTGAGGCAATCTTTTTCTTTTTATAAGGTACCGTTGCAATTTTAGAATTAACGGCGTAGGCATCAAGACCTCTTGCAAAAGGTAATGACCAAGCTGTAATGTCATAAGTTAAGGAATCATTTAATTTGGTTTGATCCTCGAACAAGGCCTTTATCAAATTTGATTTTGGTTGGTATAAACTGATCACTAAGTCCTCTTGACTTAATGAAACTTTTGACTCTTTGTTTGTTGCATAACTATATCCTTTTAAAGAAGTTGATGAACTAGGACTAGCATATTTAATATCGTGCAGATCCAATAATTTTATTAAGCTTTCTATCTTATCATCTTTATGATCCTTGATCAGATAAGAAGCAACAGAACTCAAAGGTTTGTCTTCGGCATTTTTAAAATATTTCTTAAATTCATCTTGTAAGAGCTTCGCGTTCAAAGAACTCACTTCTATAGTAGACAATGCAGTGGTCAAATGATGACTTATCCTGTCTTTTAATGTCAATTCACTTCCATCTTTAGTTTTAACACCTAATCCAGCGGCACCACTCCCCCCCTGTTCATAAGTCATACCTATCGCACCGTTAAACATGGGATAGGTATCTCCGTAACTGGGATACAGCAGATCAAACTCTTCTTTTGTAAAATATAACCAGCCTTTTTCATCAAAATAAGCCGCGTGATTCTTAGCAATCGTTTTTTGAAAATCTCTTTGAAAGGATGTAACAACCTCATGATAAGGTTCAGCAGCCGGAGCAAAATAATAAGGTGAATTCACATCTTGTTCATGAAAATCAACGTGCACATGCGGCATCCATGAATTATAAACTTCTAATCGTTGCACTGTCTCAATTTGAGTTGCCCAGGCCCAATCACGATTTAAATCAAAAAGGTAGTGATTAGCTCTACCTCCGGGCCATGGCTCATGATGCTCAATTGCATCAGGGTTTTTATTATAGGGCATGTTTCCTTTTTGGTAATACCAATTCACATAACGTTCTCTTCCGTCAGGGTTAATACATGGATCAATAATTACAACAGTGTTTTCCAACCATTTTTGTGTCTTCGCATTTTCAGGATTGACCAATTCAAAAAGAGTTTGCATGGCTACCTCAGTACTTACTGACTCATTTCCGTGAACATTATAACTCAACCAGACAATGGCAATATCTTGTTCTTTAACAGTTCCTTCAACTAAGCCTGCCGAACAAAGTTGATTGTTTCTTATCTCTTCCAGTTTTGAAAAATTATCTGGAGAAGTAACAATGGCAAGGTTTAATGACCTTTTTTCATAGGTCTCTCCATATTTCATCAATTTGACATTTGAATTATTTGTCGATACGTATTTAAAATAATCTACAACTTGATGATGTCTTGAGAATCTAGTCCCTAACTCATAGCCCAAATATTCTTTGGGAGATTTGGTTTGAGAATTACCTTGGTGAATAAAAAAAAGAAAAGATAAAATTATAAGTAAAAATCGGGTCATAAGGCTCGCTTTAGCTGGCTTTAAATATATAAAAACTCTTGCCATTTGAGCTGGTTTTAAACTTCAATAAATAATATGTTCCCTATGAAAAATTGATGTACAAAGGTTTTAACTCAAATAACTGACATTAGTCTTGAACCAAAGGAGCCATTTAACATGAGTCATGCACTCTGTTAATGTAGGTATTTGATTCAACTGCAATTCAAATCAATGAAATATATTTAGTTTAAAACTAAAGCTTATTTATGTTTATTGCGCAAATGTTTCTTTATAATTGCTTTATATTTATTGCCGGTTTTGACCATAGATTATGACGCGATTATTATTTGTTATTGTATTGCTAGTCCCTGGGATTCTTTTTGCACAGTTGGAAGAGGATTCATCTTCCAACAGTTATTTCACCAAGATGAATAACACGCTCAACCTAAGACTTGATCTCGACAATGATGTTAGATCCTTTGTTTATGAAGGCGAAAATGACAGTTATGCTATTGAACCCAATACAAATCTGAGACTTGCAGTAGCTTTAAATTATAGGTTTATTTCGCTTAAAATAGGGTTTTCGCCTAAATTTTTGCAAGCCGATGATTCCGAATTAAAGGGTAAAACAAGTGTATTTAGATTATCATTAAATGTTTTTTATAAGGATATTTTGCAGAATTTTGATTTTAATCAGGTCAAGGGATACTATATAGAAACATTCGATGAGCCAAATATAAATCCCATTCAGGTAACGAATAACTACACTATTTTACCGAATCTCAAAACTTTATCTCTCACAGGAACCACTTTATATAGGTTTAATGAAAACTATTCTTTTAAGGCGGTTATGAACCAAAATGAAATTCAAACCAAGAGTACAGGAAGTTTTATACCTAGTCTCTATTATGGTTATTTTGAGATTACTGACGAAACTACACCTCAGGATATAAAAAGTTTTTTCGCTATCCTCAATGCGGGTTATTATCACACATTTGTAATTAATAAGAACTGGTATTCGAACCTGGGTCTGTCTACAGGCCTTGGTGTTGAGTTTAATAAATTGATTACTCGGGCAGGAGAAGACATTCCCGATATTACTACTCATCATACAAATTTGGCTTTTAACATAAGCACCCAGATTGGTCTGGGTTATAATTTAAAACGGTTTTATGGAGGGACTGCTTTAATTGGCAATGCAACCAATAGAGAAGAAAGATCGGTGATTCAATTTGACAGTGTACGTGGCTATTTTAAGGTATATGTAGGCTACCGATTTGATGCTCCAAAATCTTTTGAAAGTGGTATGGATTGGATAGAGAGAAAGAATCCCTTTAAAAAGAAGTAATCTTTGACATAATCAAGTCAAAATCGTCCTCAAAAATACTAACTTTGGCCAGTACTTATTACTAATTCAAATTATATTTCAATGAAAATCATTAAGATAGTCATACTGTTCCTTGCAATCCAATTAAATGCTCAACAAGGAGGCATGTGGATACCTTCGTTACTTGAAGGTATGAACGAAAAAGAGATGAAAAGCCTTGGAAGCCAATTAAGCGCCAAGGATATTTATGATGTAAATCATTCGAGCTTAAAAGATGCTATTGTTCATTTTAACGGAGGCTGTACTTCAGAAATCATTTCAGACAGTGGATTACTTTTGACAAATCACCATTGTGGATATGGTGCTATACAATCTCATTCATCTTTAGAGCATGATTATCTTGAAGATGGGTTTTGGGCAAAGACAATGAATGATGAACTGCCAAATAAAGGAATGGTGGCAACACTTATTGTTAGAATTGACGACATAACGAAAGATGTTCTAAAAGATATCCCTGAGTCAGCCAGCCTGAAAGAACAGCAACAATTAATAAATCAACATATAGCCAAGGTAAAACAAAAAGCTAAAAAAGAAGAATGGCAAGACTTCAAAGTAAAGTCAATGTTCGACGGAAATCAGTACCTATTATTTGTCACTGAAACATTCAAAGATATCAGACTCGTGGGCGCCCCTCCTACTTCAATTGGCAAATTTGGTTCTGACACTGATAACTGGATGTGGCCCAGACATACTGGCGATTTCTCATTATTTAGGATATATGCCAATAAAAAGAACCAGCCTGCAGCCTATAGCGAAGACAATGTACCTTATGATCCTAAACACTTCCTACCTATTTCATTAGATGGCATATCAGAAAATGACTTTACCATGGTATTTGGTTTCCCGGGTAGGACAAGTGAATATTTACCTTCTGTTGCTATTGACCAAATAGTAAACAAATTGAATCCACCTAAAATTAAAATACGGGATGAATCTCTTAAAATAGTTGATAGCTATATGAGAAAGGATGCCAAGATCAAAATTCAGTATGCTTCTAAATATGCGCGAATAGCTAATTACTGGAAAAAATGGATAGGTGAAACTCAAGGTCTAAAGAAATCAAAGGCTGTAGAAAAAAAGCAAGCACTTGAAATAGAATTTAAGGAAAAGAATAAAGGGAATGCTGAATACTCAAATTTATTACCAGAATTTGACCGTCTATACGGTGAAATAGAAGAGGTGAATATTGCTCGTAATTATTGGACCGAAGTTTCTCGAAATGTAGAGTTGTTAAATGCCTCTGTGAAATTATATAAATTCGAAAGAATAATTTTAAAGAACCCTGAAAAACTTGATGAAGAGAGAACCAAACTAGTCAATGGTTATAATGGCTTTTATAAAAATTACAATGCGACTGTTGATCAGGATGTATTCAAAAGGTTATTGACCTTATACAAGGAAGAAAGCCCCCAGACTTATCTCAGCCCCTCTTTAAAAAATGGAAATGTTGCTGATTTGACTAACAGTATTTATTCAAAATCTAGCCTCACAAATTTAGAAGGCATGAAAAAAATGCTTGAAGGATCTGCTGAAGAATTAATCAAAAAAATAAATGAGGATGTTGGTTACAAATTTGCTAAGACCTTGGTGGATAATTTTTATCAGAATATTGATCCAAAATATCAGGAATTGAATCTTCAAATAAAAGCTGTTCAAAAGGTTTATATGAAAGCTTTGATTGAAACTTTTCCTAATGAACGATTTTTTCCTGATGCCAATAGTACATTGCGAGTTACCTACGGAAAAGTAAAGGGATATAAACCTAAAGATGCCGTCAATTACGAACCTGTATCTTACCTTGAGGGTGTTTTAGAAAAATACAAGCCTGGTGACTATGAATTTGATGTTCCTGCAAAACTGATTGAACTCTATAATAATAAGGATTTTGGTGCATATGGAATCAATGGTAAAATGCCGGTGAATTTTATTGGAACCAACCATACAACAGGAGGTAATTCAGGGAGCCCGGTTATAGATGCCAAAGGAAATTTAATTGGACTTAACTTTGACCGAGTATGGGAAGGCACTATGAGTGACTATAATTATGATCCGGAAATCTGTAGAAACATTATGGTTGATGCCAGATACATATTATTTATTGTGGACAAATTTGCAGAAAGCCAGCGACTAATCGATGAAATGAAGCTGGTTCATCCAAAGAAAAAAATAGTTGTCCAATAGATTACTGAAGGTCTCGCTTAAGTGAGGTCTTCAGTTTCTTCATTATCAGAAATCCTCCCAGAATCTTTTAACTGTTTATGGAGCATCCATTCTATTTGCCCATTAGTAGATCGAAACTCTTCTTTTGCTAGTTTTTCCAGTTCTCTAAAAATATCTGCTTCAATTCTCAAAGCAAAGGCTTTTTTACTTTTCATATCAATAAATAATTTAATCAGGCCCCTTCTTCTTTTTCTCTTTCAATCAGCGCTTTAAGAATCCCACGGTGGGTAAACATATTGATCACGGACCAATTCATTTTCGCGTAACTATTAATAAGGTCTTCAAAATTCTGTTGTGATTTAACAGCAGTTCCTGTTTGCTTAATGATTTTATATTCTTTCATTGATACTCTTTTATCTATTATAGAATTATTGAATTTTCTTTCAGTAAACACAAGATATAATAAAATAATCATTTTTTTCTCCGACATACTTCATACGTTGATACAACTCATCAATGTATTCAAAAATCGATCCTTTCAATGCATTTTACGCAAATAATTGTGAATATACGCATTTAAAGATATTGTATTTATACTGCAAATATATTATTTTAATATCATTTTAATATTAATATTTAAAAATATACTTCCCTTATTATTGAGAATATAAAAAAATATGCTTTTTATATTCACATACCCCAATTTTTATGGGGGTCATATTCTTATATGCGTAATTCTACATGATCAACCCTATTTTTTTTTGGGGTAATGTGTTATTAATCTATTTTTACCACGATTAATCAATAGAAAATTAATTACTACTAACAAATTATTAATTACTAAAAATTAAACAATGAAAAATCTATTTACTCTTGCGATGTTATTCTCGGTTTTTATAACCTACGCACAAGACTCCATACCTGCTCCCGAAGAAGCGCCAAAAAAGAAATTCACTTTTAGCGGAAGTGTTGATGCTTACTACAGAACAAACATTGGAGCACCTAATGGAGGAGAAAATCAACAAGTTCCCAACACCTCTTTTGCAAATGGCAATGGATTTGCTATTGGTATGGCAAATGCAATTATTTCTTATGAAGGAAAAAAAGTTGGCGCAGTAGCTGATTTGGTATTTGGCCCAAGAGGTACTGATGCGGTATTCGGATCTCTACAATGGGATATTGATGGTGACGGTGCACCTGACCTGGGGAACAGTTCTCAAGTAGTGAATCAACTATATGTATACTGGAATGTATCTGATAAAGTTACCTTGACATTTGGTAACTTCAATACTTTCTTAGGTTATGAAGTTATTTCTCCAACAGGGAACTTTAACTATTCTACTTCCTATATGTTCTCTTACGGGCCTTTCTCACATACAGGCTTAAAAATGGATTGGGCAGTTAACGATGATTGGTCATTGATGGCGGCTATTATGAATGACAATGATCTTACTAGTTTTAACCCAACGAACAATTACACTTTAGGCGCACAGATAGGCTTTAAAGGAACCTACCTTAATTTCTTATACGGACCTCAATTTCAAATTGATTTAACAACTGGTTTTGACATTACTGATTCATTCTATTTAGGTCTTAACTCAACTTATTATGCTGACAACAACACTGATGCCTCTTTTTATGGAGTTGCCATCTATCCACAATTAAAAACATCAGAATCCTTCGTATTAGGTTTCAGAGCTGAGTGGTTTGCTGAAGGAGATGGTGGCGTTGGAGCCATTGGAGGATATGATGATGACGGAGATGCAAATGCATTCGAGTTTACCTTAACAGGAAATTATGCCATTGGCGATCTAATGATCATTCCTGAATTCAGAATTGACACAACTAGTGAAGATACATTCTTGAACGACGATCTTGATCCAACTGGTTCTTTGGCATCCTTTTTAGTAGCAGCAGTATACAAATTCTAAACAATAACTAATTATGAAAAAAATTGAAGCAATTATCAGAAAATCAAAATATTCTGATGTAAAAGAAGCGCTGCATAGCGTTGGAGTAAACTTCTTCTCTTATTGGGATGCCACAGGTCGTGGTAATGAAAAAGAAGGACATGTCTACAGAGGGGTCTCTTATAGTACCAGTAGTATTCAAAGACGTTTCCTGTCAATAGTAGTTAATGATGATTTTGAAGAGGCAACTATTAAAGCCATTCTTGATGCCGGATCAACAGGTGAAGTTGGAGATGGAAAAATCTTTGTATCAGAAATCACTGAATCCTATAGAATAAGAACCGGTGAAAAAGGTGAAGGAACTCTTTAACATAAAACTAACGAAAAAATAATTTAACATGGAATTACTTACTATAAATAATGTATGGATGATGATCTGTACAGCCTTGGTTTTCTTTATGCACTTGGGTTTTGCTCTCCTTGAAATCGGACTGACAAGACAAAAGAACACCATTAACATCTTATTTAAAAACATCTTTATTATTACTGTAGGGTTGTTGCTTTACTGCCTAGTTGGATTCAACATGATGTATCCAGGCTTTGCTGAGGGATCATCAGGATTCTTCGGATTTGCAGGTTTTGGAATCACTGCCCCTGAAGGAGGTATGACAGCAGCTTATGCCGATGGCGGATATACTTGGTGGACCGATTTCTTGTTTCAAGGAATGTTTGCAGCCACAGCAGCCACAATTGTATCAGGAGCTGTTGCTGAAAGAATCAAAATCGCACCTTTTATGATTTTTGTAATCATTTACGTAGGCCTTGTTTATCCTATCGCAGGATCTTGGAAATGGGGTGGCGGATTCTTGGATATGAGAGAAACTCCTTTCTATGACTTTGCAGGATCTACTTTGGTTCACTCTGTAGGTGGATGGGCTGCTTTAGTTGCAGTTTGGTTATTAGGATCTAGAATTGGTAAATTTAAAGATGGAAAGCCAATGGCTATTCCAGGTCATAACATTCCATTGGCAACAGCTGGTGTACTAATCTTATGGTTAGGTTGGTTTGGATTTAACGGAGGTTCTGTACTTTCTGCAGATCCAGAGTTAACTTCTTTGACTTTAGTAACAACTTGTTTAGCTGCAGCTGCAGGTGGAGTTGCTGCATTTTTAGTATCAACAGCAATGTATAAAAACCTTGATTTGACCATGTATCTGAATGGAATACTTGGAGGATTGGTTAGTATTACTGCCGGTGCAGATCAAATGTCTCCTACAGATGCCATATTAATTGGTGCTATTGGTGGTTCAATTATTGTATTCGCAGTAGCATTTATTGATAAAATCAAATTGGATGATCCTGTAGGTGCAATAGCCGTTCACTTAATTTGTGGAATCTGGGGAACATTAGCCGTAGGTATTTTCGGGAATTTGGCTGGTATGGATCAGTTAATTAGTCAATTTGTTGGTATTGCTTCTTATGCAATTATGTGTATTGCTTCATCATTCATTATCCTATATACACTCAAGAAAACTGTTGGTATAAGGGTTTCTGAAAAAGAAGAGCTTGAAGGCTTGGATGGATATGAACATGGTATGGATGCTTATTCAGACTTTAGAATGAACGAACACTAATAATATTATCTCATAATAAAGGTCTCTTGACCAACTTGGGTCAATTAGATTAAATTTGTGTAACTAGAGGGTTTATTTAAAAATAAGCCCTCTTTTTTTATACCTTTACACGAATCAAAAATGCATTATGAAAAAATTCTTCATCTTACTGGTATTTTCCTTTGTTTGCCAATTTTCTAACGCGAGTAATGAGCCTGAATGGGGCGCTACAGGTCATCGTTCCATTGGTAAAATTGCGGATATTCACTTGAGTAAAAAAGCCAAAAAAGAAATTGACAGATTACTCAATGGTCAAAGCTTAGCTTTAGTATCAACTTATGGAGATGACATAAAATCGGATGATGACTATGACAAATACTATTCATGGCATTTTGTCAACTTCCCCTTTGATACAAAATACGAAGACAGTAAAAAAAGTAAAAGCGGAGATATTGTAATGGGTATTGATCACTGTATAAGTGTATTGAAGGATCCAAATTCCAGCGAAAATGACAAAGTTTTCTTTTTAAAGTTCCTTGTGCACCTTATTGGTGACTTGCATCAACCACTGCATGTAGGAAGAGGAGAAGATAAAGGAGGAAACGATATTAAACTGCAATGGCACTACAAAAAATCAAACCTTCACAGGGTTTGGGATTCCGGCATGATTGAATTTTATAATATGAGCTACACGGAATTGACAAGTAACAGGAAAAAACTTTCGAAGACTCAAATTGAAATCATCAAAGAAGGAAGTATTCTTGATTGGACTTATGAGTCTCAGGCTTTGGCAAAGAAAGTATATGCATCCGCTAAACCCGAGGAAAAGCTCAGTTATAGATATTCATACGATCACTTCGATTTGGTCATGTCACAACTGCAAAAATCAGGAATCAGACTGGCAAAGGTTCTAAATGACATTTTTGGGTAATTAGGAATATTTTTACCTTTCTTAAGTATCATTCGACTTTATAGCTTGGTTAGATCACTATCTATAGCGAATTTAAAAAGTTAAAATCATATTTATCAGCATTTTAGATCAAATTATTAAGATTATCACTGTAAAACATGTAACGAAAATATTCTTTTCCATACGAGTTTCATGCTGAAATATTAAAAAACTGCTTCGACAAAATAATAAAAATGTTAAATGTTCGTTTTAAACAAGCATTCTTAACAATTGCAACAATGAAATTGAATACAATTATAAAAAGTTTTGTAGTTATCGCACTACTAAGTTTTACCACTATAGATAATGGTAATCCAAACAAGCCGCCTTCAAAGGAAGATTTTATCGACCTTAAGGAACTGATGCCTAACCTAAGATCTGATCTCAGATATTATGGTTCAAATAATTTTGTTGGAGTTCCAATTAAAGGTTATAACGCACCTAAAGTGCTTTTGACCAAAGAAGCTGCCGCCGCCTTGAAAAAGGTACAAGATGAATTGGAAAGACTAGGCTTTGGCTTATTAGTATATGATGCATACAGACCACAGCAAGCGACGGACCATTTTATGAAATGGTCTCAAGATGGTTCAGATACTTCAACCAAGTTGGAGTACTACCCTAACATTGATAAAAAAGATTTATTTTCAAAAGGATATATATCAACAAAATCCGGACATAGCCGAGGCAGCACAGTTGATTTAACTATTGTTTCGTTAAA